>Ga0228710_1000131_pt1 | contig 68339 bp, 37 predicted proteins | sample MedpolnodulmetaG_FD_177995 | JGI IMG/M metagenome (GOLD analysis project Ga0228710, IMG submission 177995) | Root nodule microbial communities from Medicago polymorpha collected in Santa Monica, California, United States - pink nodules | ecosystem: Host-associated > Plants > Roots > Nodule...
CCTGCTTTACCTGGGTTAGTTAAAGCGCTGCCATCCACATTAAGAACCATTGTATCATTATCACCATGTTGCCAACATACTTCATGAGTGGGCCTAACTAATGCGGTTGAAATAGTATTGTTGAATGTGCTCTGTGAAACTTGCAATTGCGCATAAACTGCAGAAACTGTAGTTGAGACTATCGGTTGGATACCATCAAACACGAACTTGTTGTGAGTGCACCATAGGTTCTACATTATGATAGGGGCGATACTCCCTATCGTACTTACTAACATTTGTATGATATCTCTCATATTACTCGAAGGATTATTAGCACACAATGCAGACACGTCGGGGAATCCACATCTAGACCACACTGCAACAGCTTGCGAACAAAGGATGAGGCAATGAGGAATAGATTCATCTTCCACATTACAACATGGACAAGTAGCAGAAACATTCACCCCTCGATGGTGTAGGACATGTAATTTGATCTCTTCGCTCTCACACACGTGTGTGTATTCATTTTTTTCTTAAATTAAACAATATTTAAATTTTATTTTTAATTCTTTAATTTCTTTTGGATATTATGGTGTTCATATTTAAAATTTTGAAAATCGGATAAAAAATAAAGGTTTCGTCTTATCTCTCAATTTCTCTGGGGATAGATGTTTTTGTAAGTAAAATTTATTTAGTATATACCAAATATCAATTATAATTCTTTGGGGAAATTTTAATTTGAAATCCAGTGGTAAATATAATTTATCAACTATTGTTCAAATAAAAGGTGAAATTTAGATTCTTCCGATCTCGAATTTAATCTAAAATCATGAATTTTACTTTTAATTTAAAAATTAAAGTTATGAATTTCAATTACTAAAATTATAAAAACACAATTAATTTATCATTAAGTATAAATTAAAAAAAATTGAATATTAAATAATCACACAGAATTTGTTCACTTTCATTCTCATGTATCAAATATGACTTTTAGAGTCATGGATATTGATCACCATGAACTAAAAACTAAATATATGACACCTCCAATATATCTAGCAAAAATTCATTTCCACCTATTTTCATGTATTAAATATGACTGTTAGAGACATATATGTCATGTGATGAAGAATATTATATATCTTAAAAATACAATCTGTAATTTCTAACTATTATTACATCTATGCATTATTTATCTATTAGCTTTCAAATCAATATTGTTTTTTTCCCTAAAAAAAAAAAAATCAATATTGTTTTTAAATTAATTTCATAATTTTTTGAACATTTCACTATTAAAAAATATTTTAAATTCTATAAATTACCATATTGAACTTAGACGAGAAACATCATCAACATTAATTAATTATGTGGTCTCTTATTTCTCTTTATCTTTTATCTTTTACATTTGTGCGAAGGAGTACATTGTTTATACTTAAACGAAAATATTATTATATTTGCATGAAAAATATTAGTATGTTAATTGTTCTGTTAGACCCCTTTCTAAGTCATAAAATATACATTAAAAAACAAGTTTAGTGCCCTTTAAATGTTTATACTTTTTTTTGGAGAGAAATATTTTATTTTATTTTTGAAATTGAAATAAGGAAACATTGAAATATTCAATACAAGGAAGGAATTACAAATTAAAAAGCATTGCAATAACAACCGCCATTAGGGCTTGTAAAGAAAACAACATTAGGGTATTTTGATGCACATGGTATATAGGAAGACAAGATATGATGAAACTATCATATCCTGATTCAATTTGTTGATTGGTACACATACTCATCCTTTGTTATTTTTATCCTTAGTTTTTGGTGGATTAGAATTATCATATATTGTACAAAGCTATTGCACGCATATCTTCCATTCTTCAAATTACCTCCTTGGACTCCCACAATCCGCAACTGTTTTGCTTCTCTCATCCTCTCCATCATAGGTTTAAAAACCGGACCCGACTAGTCGGTTGAACAGGTCTGACCGGAAATCGATAGGGTGACCAGTTTGAGTTGATTAACAGATTGACCATGTTATCAAACCGGTCTGAACCAGTGCGACTCGGTCAAAACCCGGTGAACCGGTCGATTTGATTTGAAGAAGAAATTTAATTAAATTTGTTTTACAAAAAATTGGGCAAGCTAGATGTTGAACTAGGATTGTGATTGTAATGCAAGCATGCATCTTTTGTTTTTAAAATGCTTCTTAATATTTATATATAATAACAACACACTCTTATAATTTAAATATCTTTTGCTCAAAAAATATCATTGCATCTCAAATATTTTCATAAACATTTGTTTACTTGATTAAAATTATTTTTTCAGCACACTTTTTTTTTGGGTTGTAATTGACTATGAAATATTTTTAATTTTTTTTAATATATACTATATCTCATAAAAAAAGATATATGCAGCTAAATTCAAGGTTTTTTTGGTGGGTTCTACTTAACTGTGATTTTTTTTTGTTTTGAATATGTACTATATCTCATTAGCGAAAAGACGGGCACTCACGTGTCCGTCTTTCCGCTCTTTTTATTGCGCTAACGTTTGAAAACTATAAATGGTGTTCTTTTACGAAATTTTGATTTTGATTAAAACTAAAAAAAAATATATATATGTTTGTTGCTCTCAAGTTATAAAAAATCAAACTAACCATGATTATTTATTTCAACGACACCGACAATAATACAATATAAAAAAAATATAATCTAAATTCTTTTTTTAATGACATCAACAACAATTTTATCTTATTTATAAAAAGTTGTTTAAAGGTATAATTGGAATGATGAAAAACTAAGCATAAATATACTCATCTAGTTTGTTACACTTTTTAAATGATAAAGGTAAAAACAAAAAAAATATATATTCATATCGTGTTTGTTACATTTGTTTTAATGTTTAAATTTATTCTTATCTATTTGTTACATGTGTTATTTGTATTGAAAATTGAGAGTGTTTTTGAAAAGAAAAATCAAACCCAAAAGTGATGAAAGAGGTAATTTTCTTTATATATAATATGAAAATATAGATAAAAATATATATGTAGCTAAATTCAAGGGACATCTATCAAGTTGTTTCTATTTATCTTTAAAAAAAAAAAGTTGTTTCTATTTATGTTATAAAAATGTGTTTGTATTAAGTGTAAAAAAAAAATATAAATTGAGTTCAAAGTCATTCAGTTCAGTCTAATTTAACACAATTTTTTTTATATAGACCAAGTAATATAACCAAGCCATTTGATTCAGTCATGCGGTTCGATCAGTGACACAGTGGTTCGATCAATGACTCAGTGACTCGGTACCCTTATCGAATCGATCACCGGTCTGATTTTTAAAACTATGCTCACATCACTCTTCAATTCCTCAAATGATTTTGTCCCAAGCATTTTTTTTTTCAATTTTTTTCCTTGTGCGTTTTCACTTTTTTCGATTCTTGTTCCCGGTTGATTCTTAGATCAACCATTGCATTTGCAACCAAAAACACCATCATCATCAAATGATATAGATCAGACAATCCAAAATGTTTATACATATTGTATTTATTAGTAACACATAGTTATTGTAATTGAGCATTGAGGCATGGGAGGTTGTTTATCACAAGCGTGTTCAGAGCCACCATCAATGAAATTAATATATAAATAAAATTTTAATATCATGTCTAAAAAATTAATAAGAAAACGAGTATTGCATCTTATTTTTTATTCACATCTTATGATTTTATTTTTTTTACTAAAACTAAGCAAATTATTCAGATATACTCTATCAACATAACACAAATTAAAAGTTGATAAAAACAAAAATTATGCACTTGTTGACAACGCTTGCAACTTCCAAGTTAATAGCATAAAACAAAAAAAAAGTATAAGCCTACAAATATGACTATATTCAAGTGTACGGAATATTGATGACTCTAATATGAATGTTGACGATGCCAAATCTATATGATTGAATTTGCACCGGATAGAAACTAATCTTTCAACCTAAATCAAAACAAACCAACAACATGATAAGATATTTTATGGATTGATTAACCTTTTCAGGTCACTTCACATGAGAAGAGTAGGCTTTGACGATCTTTCATTGTCCTTGCATTAACCATGATTGTGTGGCTTTGAGCATGCAACTAGGGTTTCCAGATTGGGATGGTGTAATTTTTACCTAAAACCATTGGATCAGGATCCTCTTATTTTTAGATTTAGATTTAGGCTCATTTAACATTTTTTCTTAACAAAAAATATAGTGGTTTATTAGCGATAATAGGGATATATTATTCATTATTGGTTTATACCATCGACCAAATTACGACCAAACATGTGAGTTATAGTTAAGGTTTAACATGATTAATAACCTAACATGATTAAGGTTCATAACCCATTGTAGGTTTAATGGAATGTATGGTTGAGTTGAAAAAAGGAATGGGAAAAGTTTTTGTAACTTAAACTTAATTGGTAAAAATAAAACTTAAACTTGATTACATAATTACTACTTTGCTATTAGATTAGATCATTATTAGATTAGATATAGATAGAATAGTCGAGGAGATGAGAAATGCTAACTTGTGTCGTTAAGGTACACAATTTTTTTTAGGGAACCTAAAGTGATTTTTTTTTTAGGAAATTGTGCTAATTTATTCTTCTAGAGATTGAAAAATAATATTTTGTAATAAATATTACCATTTATAAAATCTTTAATATGTGCTCTAGGAACGCAAGTTAGCATGACTTTTTTTTTTTTTTTTAGGAAAGCACCATTTAACAACATGAAAATTCACATGACACAAATGTCCCACTAATCTATTATCATGGGTAATAGTGGTTTCCATGGTGTGACAACATAAGATGTATTCTAGATGCTTGCATTGTATTGGGAACTATAGTATCATTCCATATGAAATTTAGCCAATATTCGAAATCCACGCGTTTGCTTAGACCCATTGTGCACATCATAACCCTACTATAATAATACCATTACTCAATCCCCTCAAAATAAAATTACAAAAAACTTCCTTTATCAGCAAGAAAAGAATTTAAACTCCATTTTCCAGTTAAAAAATAAAAATTTATACTCCATTTTTTTATTCAAAAAAAACTCCATTTGATTAACATTACGTACTATTAAATCGAGTTGTTAATTATTTTCCCCTACTAGGTCAATTGAGTATCTCAAGGGTATTTATTTGTAGTGACCAGAATGCCTCGACCATGTTTTGGATCCTTTTTCCTTGTGGTATTTAAACTTGTTTCACTTAGATTTTATAAGTTTAACCGTGTAAGAATGTATTTTGTTTGGTATACATTTTTGCAAATTCGATTACTCGAAAGTGGATTCAAAATTGCACTATTAAATGCGTGCTCTTATGTTGTGAATTAGGTATCTTCTACGCATAAATGTACATATTAATCGCTCAAACCGGATACGGCCATAACGAGCGGCAAAATTCTCCCTAAACTAAATTTGAATCCATAATCTCTAATTAAAATGAAAGAGAACCGAATCATCTCATTCAAGCACATTTGATTGCTTTTAAATGTGTATAATAGTGTACCAACTTATACTTAGTAGTATTTGCTTTAAAAAAAACTAAATGAAAAGCATTTTGGTTTTTAGTGATGACAATGTTGTTACTAATTCTAACCCAAAGAATATATTTCCAATATCCCAGAAAGACAAAAACCCTATGAATCTCTTGTAATCCAATAAAATGGCAGTTTTACCGATGGAAGTTTAATTTAATAGAAAAAGTAAATCTCCGACACCAGAGAAATAAGATTTCAATTTTATTTTAAGATGTCTTCACATTTCGTATCTGGTGATATCTTGAATAGAACTAATTCCGATGAACCGAAAAAAAGAAAAAAAAGGTCATTCCAATTCCTTAAACCTACTAACATGGATTCAATTTGTGTATGAGGGGATAAAACAAAGTTTGGGGGAGGCTATCCAGAAGGCTTCAATGGGGGTTATTTTAGTCCTCCCATGAAATCAAAAGTTATTGCAAGGCATATTTTTGGCTCCTTGTTTTCAAGCTTTCACATATACGGAGTTATATTTCCCATAAGCCTTGTATATTCAATTTTCTAAGTCACTATCTCCTATTGAATACAACATCCCCACAACCGTCATTCTAGAGGCCCCTGCCTGTCCCTACCTACACATTTTGTTATCATACCAATCAATGACCATTTTGATCTCAATCAAAGGGCTAATAAGCTTTCACACTCAACCAAAATACACACAAAGTGTATATCCAACGCTAACAACTAATCTCTCAATAAATATTATTTCATACACACTGATCAAATATCAAACTACGTATTATTACACTCTTAAAGACTCGATTATCTACTAACCGTGTCACACTATACTAGTACATCAAAATAAAACATGGACCAACACATGTCTATATCTATATAATAACAACCTTAGCCCACATAAAATTTACATTCCCAACTTTTTGTCCCTTTAAGCCTGTGTGGCATAGCATTGTTACTTAAACATGAAAATGAAGCAGTTCCACTTGTTCCTTCTCTTCACTATTCTTCTCTTCCTCACACCTACATCTTACACTACTAGGACCGAATTTTCAGGCCCTTCAACCCAACAACAAGCATTTCATCCATGGACCAATTTTCCAATCAGCAGCAGAGGTAAAGAGTTTGAGTCTCAGAAACGAAGAGTGCCTACAGGAGCCAACCCTTTACACAATAAGAAATAGTAGTATAGTAGCAGCTATTTATTTTTCATGTACAGGGAAGTATATATACATAGTTTATATGCTAGCATAATTGAAGTTGCATTTGTATATATGATATTATTATAATATTAGAAAGAGTGGTTAATTTGTTTTGTTAGCTAGATTTGCTCTTGTTGTATAGAGATAAAAAGATTTTGTGGTTATGGAAGTATAAAACCATGCATATGTGAGTTTGAGTTTAGTTTTACTATATACACATTTTCTTTGAATGGAAAGAAGCTTCCTGTTCCATTGAAACTTGCACCAAATTTTGAAGAAACCAGTTATAGTATGATTTATATCATCAATAATTTGCTGCTTCTGTGGATCAACTTCAAAGATGGATCTCCATCATAATTTATACCATATCAATATACAACTTTTCATGGTAGCATGGTTTTGTTCTGATTATTTTGTTTAGTTGCTGATGAATTAAGAAAAAGTAAAGATGCAACCTTTGAGTTAGTTTTTGTCCAAGTTAAGTGCACAATTCTTTGTCTCCTCTTTAATAACAGTTTAATTTCTTTATTTTAATCACAATTAGACAAAACTAAAGTGCAATAAACCAATCTCTCATAGTTTTTTTTCCATCCTAATCCACCGGTTTTCAGTTGAATGCGTGTCTAATGAGTGGCATCCAACACTAACATGTGTGATTACGTTCAGTTAATAATTCGAATTGTCAATGTCATATCCATGTTTATGTCAACGAGTTTTGATAATTCAGAGTTCGACTAAGAGGTAAATAAAGTTTGACCGATGGTTGTTCTGATCAAGGTTTAAACCCAATCGATTTGTCCTTCGTTGAGCATTATCAACCATTTAAGTCCAACTACTTGGTTAATCTCTCATACATTGAGTCCAATGTTTTAATCAAGTCTACCAAATTGGTTTTGTTTTGCAATAAAATTGAAAGGCAAAACCTTTTTGAGTACATAAACCTACTCATCAGTTATCACACAGTTCATTTATCATAAAAAAAAGTTTAATGCAATAAAATTTTCATTAATATATGAAAATGAAGTAGCATAAACCTACTCATCAGTTATCAAACAGTTCATTTATCATATGGAGTTATAGGTCCCAAACTTTGAAATTTGAATACAGTACGTTAATTAAATACCCATTACTTCACACAACAACCATGCAATTTTTGGGGTATAGAATTTAATTTCATATTTTGATATTAATGAAAATATTAACAAATTAGAACAAGTGACATGTGGTGGTAGCTGCTAGGATATGTCAAGGAATGAAAACTAATTAGTGTAAGGTACAATTTGGATTAACTTTTAACATGCAGTAGTTTTTTTGGTTAAAATATGTTTAGAAAGATTCTTGTAAACTTATAGATGTTCATGAAGAAGTCATATTGAACAAGATAAATTCTAAAAGCATCAAGTTCAAAAATTAATTTAACATATTCGAGAAAAAATTTGAAAAAATTATATAGTAGTTGCTTGTTGCAATATATTTTAATTTATTTTTTTATAATATTCCTTGAGAAGTTTATTCATACATGCTTTAAGTGGCCAATAAAAGTGGATGCCCACATGAAATAATGCTAAAATTGTTACGGCTTTTGAATGAAACCTATTATCATTTATAAAAAAAAAAAAAAAAAAAAAAAAAACTGATTGTATTGAAGCTATCACACTAATTAGCATTGAGGTCCTACTCTTGTACTCTTTGTTTTCAATGTGTTATTGAATGATTTGTTTTCCAAAATGGTAGGGTAGTTAAAATGAAAAGAAGGTAACTAGTGTATTGAAAGAAACTACCAACTTCATAGCACCAAATATAGGAGTTTTGTTTTGAAAATCATGAAGGTGTGGTCCAATGTGTAGTGCTGAGTAAGTAATAAAGATACTAATTCTAGTTACAGGAAGCTCCACCAAGGGACAACCAGGTTTCAGCCAGCTATAGCTTTTATGTGTGTGCGTGTTGATTTTAGAACCTCATGGTTGTGTAAAATAATAATTGTGTAGTTTGAAAGTAAAAGAAAGGTGGCATAACATTGAGTTATATGACATGCCACCACCACCAACACCATGGATTGAATTTTGAATATACAAGATAACAGTTACTTACTGTTGATTCAGCTTTATGTACTATGAAGAATCTATAAGCAAGAAGAATAAAAAAGGGTACATTGTATTTATCATTTTGGCGCAGTCAGTAATACGTTTATTTTTATTCTTTGTAAATAATTTAATAGATATTGGAGTTATTTGCTCACTCTCGACTGCACTTTTTATCTTTAGATGATCGATATCCGAAAACCTTAAAATAGAAAGAAAAGAGCTATCAACAAACACACCACAGTCACTCTTAAAATATAATGCCGCAATAGCCGATTCATCTACAACCAACAACAGAAGGAAATGCATATTAACTTGGCATAAGATCTATCGCGGAAAAAGGCTGGAAATGTTGGAAATTACTAATGTGAAAAGCACAAAATGATGAATAGCACAAAAAGTAATGGATAGAAAGCTAAACAAGCACTCCCAGTTATAAATTACATCCCTTATATCACATTTACATCTCAAGAAAGCCCACAAATAAAACCACTAGCAGCTAACCATATGTCCACAAAACTCCACATAATCTGAATTTCTTGCAGTAAACTCATTGTTAAATAAGATATACTTCCAACTAGAAGCGTTCATTCAGTTCATAGTCATGAGGTAGATTTAACAATTTGAATATCTAATGGCTCTCAACAACCTGTAATTAATAGTTTCATTGAACTGCAGCAACGGCAAGAGAGGAAGCGAACCTTGAGGCAAGAACTGCTTCATTGCTTATAGACGTGGATGCAACAGCCACATCTTCCAATTTCTTCCACATGGATTCCCGCCTCTCTTGCTTCTCTCGTTCCTTGATTTCATCTTCTTGGAATTTGATCATACATTCATCAAAAAGTGAATGATCAGCATCTGAGAATATTTTTCTCACATTCAGAGTCAAACTCTGGACAGCTTGGTTCCAGTGGCCCCGTGCATTTTTCTCCAAAGCAGGGAAGATTATCGGTAGTATCACTTTGCAGTTTTGTATTATCAAATTTCTAATATGATCGTTGTTCCACAGAAACAGTGCACGTTCAGCTACCTGCAGCCAGAATCAAGTCCACATTCAATTTCCTATTTTGTACTTAATATGTATTGCATATTAAAGCAGCTAGTAACACTGACCCAAACATACGAATTTTGAAGTTTGTAATAATACAAGGTTTAACTAAAAAACAACTACACATTAATGGGAACAGAAGTTCAGCTTCGAAGCAAAGTTAGACAGACATTTCATATAAACAATAACAGTTACCAAAGTCAATTTAAATCATTAATTCATAAAGTCAAAAGCATAAGATAATTGGTGATTCTCTGAAATCGTCAAGGTGAATTAGTCTTTGTAATATTTTTTAGGGAATATATTAGAGGATATAGTAGACTTCAAAATATATTTGCAAACATAGCCAATACTACCACCACAAAGTCGAACGTAATTCCAGCCTAAATGAGTTCTATGAATTTCTACTGTTGAGGAAGATTTTATTATTGTTTAGAAGGAAAAGAGATGATGATTGGGAAAGTAAACTATCCTCCTAGAAAAGTGAAAAAATCAAAATCTGCAAAAACAAAAGCGGAAAAACCAGGAAGGGTGAAATGTTATCTCAGAAGAGCTATCCAAGACTGTTGCAAGTTCAATAATGAATGTACCCCGATGCATCACATCCCCCCTAAAACCAACCCTTTTTTATTTAAAAACAGAAGACTCCCCCACTGCCATATTGAATGACACCACAAACAGCTCACTTCCAAAATGCTTTACAATCCTATCACATTCTGAAGCCCTAAAAAGAATGAGACCAAAATTACACAATCATAGATAGCAAACTGTAGAGCAGGCAAGCAAACTCACAAATTAAGAAAAGATTACTGCTATTTTCTAAACTTCAAAAGCACATGAAACTTAATAAAAAGAAAAATACCCATAACAACACAGGTCATTGGTGTTAATTTTATGCAGCACTTCTGTTTAAACAAAAACTCTCAACTCTCTTGGTGCTCTGACCTTCTAAACTTAAAAGAGGAGTTTATGAAAGATAAATCTGATTGGTTGAATGGTCTTTTTTAAGTTCTGCATGAAATTTGTCCGGATAAAGGAGCCAGCCAATATTACATTTTACCATGAATGAATTAATGCAGCTGTCCATATTTTCATTTTCGGTAGAGTCCAGTTAAATCATTGCATGTCCTGTGTGCTACTGCTTTCTCTCAAATAAAGACATCAAACTGTTAATTGAAGAATGTATGAAACTTCTTTCCTTTTTGTAATGTGCAATGATATTAATTTTTCAAGTGTGATACCAGAGGAATCCTAAGCATGACAGTTAAGATAAAAAAAAGTCAAAAGTCAAAACAATTGATCCATAAGATAACATTCATAAATTTAACAATTGATCCATATTACCTACATCACATTCAAAATATCTTCTGTCAAAACTAAATTGATGGTCGCTAGATCTCCTTAAAGACAAAAAAAGAAGAAGAAAAAAATACTCAGGCAGTCACCAACTGGATGATTAAAACTATCTTATCGCTTATGAACCGTTATAACCCTAGTACATTCGATTTCATTTAAAAACTTGGTTTCCCTGAAGTCAATTAGTTAATAATTGTTACCAAGTCTTACAACAGTATTTATTTCAACCTTGTCTTCTTTCAGTTTACTATCATGTCTCAAACACAACCAAGCCTTAACCCACTAAGTGGGGTTGGCAAACACAACAATTCTGTGTAGAGTGAGAAAAATAAATAGCTTCTAAAATAAAATAAAATAAAATAATGAAGTCTCATTGTTTGAAAGTTATTACAAATGCACAGTAAATTAAAAATGCGAGCAAACAGAAATTTGCAAATAATTCCTCTTATTCTCAATGTTTCATCCGGAATGGGCATAGTTCTCCAATTTTTACAAACAAATAAGTGGAGCCAACGCCATGTATTTAGTGGAAAATCGAAATATAAATGTCTCCAAGATAACCAGCAGCTAATAATAGTAGTTAATGGTGGACTGTGACATAGAGAGGCCAACCCCTATAAAAGAAGTAGTTAATGGTGGAGTGTGGCATGGAGAGGCCAACCCCAAAAATGCTAGTGGTTGCAGATAGCATAACAATGATGGCTACTACAGTAAAGTACCCGTGAATTAAAAAATCTATAAAACACATAAAATTAATAATTTGAAGTTTTAGAGAAAAACAAATCAATAATAAAAAAAGGTTTTAATACTCAAAGTTTTAAAAATCATTCATCATATCCCAAGTGTTTAAAAATATTTGAAAGCACCAGCAAATAACTATAAAGAAATGAGCAAATAAAAGATAGCTATTGTCAATTACCAAAAAAATGGAAGTGGTGTAAAGCGTACTGATATCAATCTCGGATAGTGGTGTCTAGCGGCCTAAACTAAAACACTATAGTGGCTAGACGCCTAGACCTGGCCTAGGGTCAAGGAGAAGAAAGCAAAAACTTCATACTAATCACTTTGAAGCTGTTGTTTCCCACCCCAACACCAATGAGCAATTCCTCACGTACCATGTATGTCCTTCTTTATTTCGTTGCTACTATATCTATTTATTTGAAAATATTTTCTCATACTTTATATTTGAGCAGATGTTTTTTTATTTTACAAAGATGGACAACTTGTCGATGGGAATGGTGGTGTTTGCATAAAATAATAGACAAACTTCCAGAGACATGTAAATCTGAAATCAATGAATATCAGGTTGTCTGTGACGGCTCAAAAACTATATATGTTTGACCCCTTCAATCATAAGAAAACTTGTTTCTTATGATTGAGGAGGCCAAACGTATATTAAGTCCTTGACTCGTCATAGACAAGCTCTCTTCATTAATTTTTCTGCAAACATCACTATTCCCTTCAAAGTTGTTTGTCCATCATCATGAGCAAATAATTACAAATTAGCAATAGATATGATAGCAACAAAGCAGCATAATAATGAATGACATGCATGGTACTAGATGAAATGCTCATTGGTGTTGGGGTTGGCAATAACAACTTCATAGTGATTAGTAAGAAGTTCCAGCTTTCATCCCCTTGCTTGACCACAGGCTAGATCTAGCCATTGTGAAACATTTTGAGATTATTATATTGATGGCCACAATTCTTATTATTATTTTTTTATTCTATTTAAGAGGTATCAGAAAAGATTGAATCATAATAAAGAAAAACTGACACCAAAACAATTATCAGTGGTTGTATATTTATGAAAATACAATATCATGTCTTTAGAATACATCTACGGTCATGGTTACAGCATGATTGTGATTATAAACACTGGACAACAGCAGAAAAATGCAGGTGATGCAGTACTAATACAGTTGCCAACACTACTAATACCCGATATATTGAGGTTGTGTTTGCAGTTGCTTCCCTCAATTTAAATCATTTAATATCCTTTACAATTAGCTCACACAAAATTAGGCTAAATTACACCAGAGGTCCTTTAAATTATTTAATTGTAACAAATTGGTCCTTTTAAGTTTTTTTCGTACCACTTAGAACCTTTATGTTAATTAATTGTGACAAGTTAGTCCTTTAAGTTTTTTCCGTACCAAGTAGGTCCTTTTAAGTTATTTAACCTTAACAATTTGGGGTATTTTAGATCTTAAAAATGTAAGTTAATCAGGGCCTAAAAGTTACAATTAAATAACTTAAAGGACCTGAGCATTACGGAAAATGCTTAAAGGAAGTAAGTGGTACAGAAAAAACTTAAAGGAGCAATTTGTTACAATTAAATAACTTAGGACTTCTGGTGTAATTTAGCCCACAAAGTTAATCAACTGCATAACATTTTTATTCAATAAATTAATAACCTCTATATTCAAACAACATACAATGCCATAATCACTTTGTAAGTTCATTGCCAATAGTTAAGCAACCTAGGCAGTAAAGTTCATATACAAAAAATGGGAGCTAAGGAAGAGGAAAAAATAGATGGATTCAGGCTGCATGTGAATTGTCAAAACAACCATATCCCCAGAAAAATGTAAAACTCAAGAAAAGGCAGAAATGCATAAAAAAATTAAATGGAGACAAGTGAAGAAGGGATGTTAGAAATAAACAGAGATCATTCATATTAAAAGACCGTAATGAAATGCATGCAGATGTCACATATGAAGAAGGAAATGAGGAAATTTTGTTAAGCACCTGAAAGTGTAGACTGGTGAGGCATCTAGCAATTTGACGAAACAATCCCACCGCACATTTCTGAAATTCAGCTGCTTGAGTGGCTTCTAGAACTTCCTCGAGTTCACCGAGGAACATTACCTCTTTTGCACTATTAGTTACAGGCCAATATTTCAAAAGACCTTTAATCACAGTATCAGCTAACTTGACATCTTTCTCGACAAACTGCGTAACACAATAAGAAAGTTGTTGATGATACATAGAGACACACTTTGGCTTGTGAAGTGGGATCAATGCACGGGTAAGGAACAGCTTATGCTCTTCCTTCAAAGGCAAAGCAAATCCATTAATTATACTGCCCAAAATCTCCAACATTTCTGCAATTCCGTTGTGTTTTTCTGTCTCAAATATGAACTGATAAAATATGTTATTGATAGTTTTTCGAATGAACGGGCGATGTACCATGAACTTCCCATAAATACGGTGAAGAATAGTCTTCAAATATTCCCTCTCTCTCTGGTCCTCAGAGTCAAAGAGGTCAAGCAGTCTCAACACGAATGAATGATCAATGTATCGTTTAGCAAGCTTTGCATCTGTCTCTGGTGAAGCCACAAACCTATAGAGAACTTCATACACGACCTGTAGATGATTCCATGCCGGTTCCATTGCAGTTTCCTCTTCTTCAGGATCATATGCTTCTGCAACCTTACCATCATGATTTGAACACGGTAGTGTTCTAAACAAATTTGCCGCCACCATCTTGGTGATCTCTTGCATTGCCGCTTCATTGAACTTTGAATTCACAGATGAAATATAATCAACAAGCTCAAGCAAAGTTTGCCTCTTGATATCCTTCTCTTTAACATGCTTGCTAGGATCACTAAAATCAAATACAATACAACACATATTTAACTTCCTTATAAAAAGATTAGGCTTTTCCGAGCTAGAAACATCCCGGAAACTCGGCAACGCCTCGTAAACTCCATTACCATTAGCCATTATCAAACCAACTTGGGATCCAATTGCAGGAGCTGATTTCTTAGCTTGGTTTGTTTTATTTGAATTCGTCGAAGCAGAACTCCCATTCCCAGAACTTGAAGATTTTGAAGAAGCTGAATTAGATTTCAAGGTGTCATTGGAAGATGAATTCAATGATGAACCAGAGCCACCATTGACCAACCCTCCATCACCGTTAAAATCACTATGTGATGATGATTTTGACGACTTTCGCGGTATTTTACCAAGTATCTGTTTGATCATATCTAGAACAACCAAACCCTAGAAAAATCCTAACCCCAATTTTTCAACAAAATAAATCAAAATTTCAATATTTAAAGAACCTGCAATTAACAACATTGCAAGAATTAACAAACAAATCACAAAGTGATTTTTACAATTTTGCAATCATACCAAAAAAAATCCTAATCACAAAACCCAAATTTAAAAAAAAAAAAAAAAAAAAAACCTATCTTTATCAAATCAAACACACAAATTCAGTTATTCCAAGATTGTGCACACACAATGAGGATTTTTATAAGTAAATGAAGCAGTGATTGTAAAAAATTGAAAGCATGAAGAAGAGAAGAGTACTTACATTGAAAGTGAGACTGAGAGAACCTCAGAGGAAAATGGGCACTGACCCAAAATTCCCTAGTGGAAGAAATGTGTTAAAGAACCCAATTTGATATTTTATTTTAGTTTTGTTATGTTTATTTTTTTTTAAGGATAGTTTTGTTATTTTATGTATGTGCGTATTGAGAAAGAGTAATGATATTTGAACAACCAATTGTGATAACTTTTGTTACAACTTCTTTTTTCTCACTTTTTGTTGGTTAAAAACAATGGAGAGAGAAAAAGAAAGAGATAGAATACAAACATAATATGAGTATGAAAGAGAAAGTTGTCAAAGAGTTGTCATAAAGTGGTTGTACAAATATCATTTCTCAATGAGAAAATGGCAAAAAGAGAATATAAAATGTGGTAAGTGGGGTTTGTGTTTGATAAAACAGAAGGCAGAGGCAAAGGGGGAAGAGGATTTCGAGGTTAATGACTTCTATGTCCCATTTTTGAAGTTTTAAATTTTTATTTTTTTTTAAAATTTGGTATCCGATTCAAGAACCGACTAATCTGAGGGAACCAATCTCACCGCCCACTTGCGGACTTAGCCCTCCAAAATTGACACCAGAGGGAATCGAACCTGAAACCTTTGGAGGAGCAAACTCCAAGATTCCAAACCAACCACTAGACCAACCCCAAATGGGTTGAAGTTTTAATTTTTTTGATGTGAGGACAAGAAGAATTTGGTGGTTTTGCTAAAAAATGAAAAATATTTGGTGGTTAGTGGGACCCAATTATAAGAATCAAAGCTAGGTCTTACGGATGGAAATGAAATGGAGCCCGTGCTCATCAATGTTACTTTTATGGAATGTGATTTGGATTGGGTTTTTGTTTTTGTTGACTTGTTAAGTCTATAGAGTCCATTTTACTCTAATGAGGGCATATTTGTCATTTTGTTTTATGTGGTCTGATTTTTTTTTATCCATAGTTTTGAAGATTTTGGTCGTTCGTGAAAGAGACTGATTAATTGGTTTAATATCTATTCCGCTTAAAAATGATTCATCAAATTAAGCAATTAGACTTAAAGGTGTGTTTGTTTCAAGTTATATTTGTAGATTCCTGGGAATAAAATCATAAAAATGCATATGCCTATGTTTGTTACAAGTTTACTATATTTTTATTCTCGGGTATAAAATGTTCCTGGGAATAGAAAAGTTTTCCTAATGATAAAGGTGGGAATAAAGTTCCCATTAAGATGAGAATAAAATTATGTGTAATTACCTATTATAAACCCTATTTTTAAGGTTCCTTGGAATATTATAATGTTAACCAAACATCTTTTTACTAAATACCTTGGAATAAATTTCTCATCTTTATATTCCAAGGAATGTTATTCCTAGGAATAAATTTGGTAAACTTGAAACAAACACACCCTAAGTAATTAATAGATTTCACTAATGATGATTTGTTCAAGAGAATCTGAGTTCCATTCATGTGTGGAACAATTCTTGATTAGGCTTTATTTATTTCTCGATCGAACTTTAGATTACCAAAACCATTTCTCTTGAGAATCGAAGGATTAACAAAAATAAATAAATAAATAATCCCTCAACTTTAAATGTGTTTTGTGAAAGACGGACATCCACACAAAATCAATGTAAGCTTTTTTCATAGATTTTCTCTACAGGATGAAACTCTATTTGAAATTTCTTTCAAGTAGGATTAGGTTCGATATATTTTATATCAATTAAACTAAAGTGATTGAGTCTCATGGTCTAATTTTTGCGAGGGTTTCACAATACTCCAAAAATTTTATAAAAAAAGGTCTAAGATGCAATTACACACACGGTTTGGTTTCACGGATACTCGGTTTTTTAAACTGAAAATCATCAATCAAACGGATAAACGATGATATTGGTTTAAATTGGTTTATTGGGTTCATCGGTTTTATTCGATCCACTTACACCCCTAGTTGAAAGGGTTTTTATGCAACCTCAGAACTGATTCAATCTTGTGGCACAGTTATGTTATGGGACATCTCTTTCACCCTTCAAATTGTTTGTGATCATGACTATCAGTGGATTTGGCTGGAGACACGCTCATTAATTACTACGACTCCTATTAGATTTAGTAGTCATCCCTATTATAATATCCTTTAATGTATTCATCAATTGCAGATTAAAGATTGAATTATTCTTATATTTCGTTCTTTCAGAGAAGGAAACATGGTTCTCATATGTCAATCTTTCAGAGATGGAAACATGGTTATTGATTGCATTGTTTATCGCTAGTTTGGCTACACTATGTTAGCATGCATTTTTTAGGTTGTGTTTTAATTTAATGGTATTTGCCTTGGCTTTGCTTTAAGCATATAGGTTAATGTTGAAGAAAAAAAGCAAAAGGAGAGCTCAAATAAAAAAATATAGCAATATTATTTTGGAAGATCAAATACATTTAAACCCAAATAAAAAACAATTAAATCTAGCGTCAAAATATCATTTAAATCAGAGATCACCAAATAGAAAAATAGACAGTATTAACTGTACAACTATAGAATTAATTGGTACTAATACCCCAAATTTTGGTTCTCAAATGTCAATAAAACCATCAAAATTGTGAGAAACGTATCCTATAAAATCTAGATGATGATACAGGGTCAACACCGTAATCTAAGACACCATAACTAAGGATGCCAACTCCTGCTCACATATCACTGGTTTTCCAGCTTTCTATGGTAAATGTTTTCCACTTCAATACGAACATTTTCCACATCCATTACATAGTCCCTCTGATCCTCATCCGCCATCAAATCATGCAACAATTGTTTCGTTATATTCAGTGCATCACCTAAAGCACACAAGTCCCTAAAAACTCGAGCTTTAGTGGTCCTTAGTTGCAAGAGACTCTTAATCGCGACAAGTGCCTGTTTAACACATTCAAGAAGTCAAACCAAAAGCTCAACATGAAACACAAAGGGGGACAATTAGTTTGTACAAAAAGAACTGTAGAAGGTATGCAGGCTACACAAATTGAAATTGAAATGAAGAACAACTTTAAATAGATAGTTCAAACCAATCCCTCACTTCCATTCTACTGATCATACTACTTTGTTTGATAATAAAGTAAATCATAACATTTTTTCACTCGTTTCCACAAGTACATTTACCATTTCACACAAATTCAACAAGTCATAGGCACGTTGAGATTTTGAGAAAACATAGATTGAAATACAGAAATGAGGGTATAGAAAAATCCTAATTAGATCAATTATAAGAATAAGAAACATACATTAGAAGTACAATCTTATGGAAGAGATGCAGTTCAAAATGTTTTGTTTTTCTAGGTGAGAGTTGATGGTACATGACATTTGCATCGCACAGATAAGGTTATAAGTAAGACAACAGAACAGGTCTTCTACAATGCTTTAAAAATAACATTAGATGTAATGCTAAATCACCTTTTCCTGGAGATCAAGGTCGGTTGAAGCAGTTAAATCAACCACAGACTTCAACAGATCCTGGTTGTTGAAAAATGGTGGTTCATCTTTATTAACATTTTCTAATTGATAATCTGCTAAATCAGTCAACAAAAGCACGGCCTTCCTTCGCAGTTTGATATCAATACTTGCATTCCTCAAAATATCCTAAAAAATTCAAAGTCTCAATAACTAATGCTGAATGAAAAGTAGATTTTTTTTTAAAAAATAAATGACAACAGTGCTTATGATAATATTAAAACTTAGATAGGTCACCTGAAGCATCAAACCTCCACCTTCAGCATAGAACAATTCCAGACTGGCTAAATTATTCCGAGTCAAAGCTGAAACAGCATATAATGCCTTAATGCCTTCTTCTATGGAACTAGATTTTACCATAACTATCAGCCTTGAGAGTACACCGAGTTCCAAGACCTAGAATAGTCAAAATTTAACCGCATTACTATATTTTCTAGCTTTAATCGATGATCAATAACTTTTGTTACAAAACAACCAATTACTAAGATTTATATCAAGAAAGAGCGCAAAGGAATCAAACGAACAAATTTACTTCAACGAAGAGTATTCAGTTAACAACAACTTGCTAAGATTCGATAAATCATGAATGTAACACCATACCTGTTGCTGAAAAGTTGGATTGTTCTGACTAGCTTTTCCAAGAACCCATGCAGCAGTCGCTCTAATACCCGAATCATAATGATTAAGTTCTTGCGTAACCGCATGAAGCCCACCAAGTTTGTTTAAATCTGACAGACATTAGAACCTCGCATTAGGAATACACTATTAAACAGAAAATAAAAAATTCTACAAATCAAAACAAAAGCAAATGAATATTATGAACAAATGACGGGACTACTTCTACCGTATATGAAGAACTTCACATGGGAAAATGATGCATTAAGATTAAAAACATATGTTTATATATGTTATTGTAAACTGTAATACAACTGAGAGAAGCCACCGATATTGGGATCTACCACTCTTGTTCTGTTTTGTGTTAAGGTGCGTTTGGTAGCCAAGTCTATATTTGAATACATATTTGATATTTAAAAAAAAAAATATGAAAGAACAACATGATAACTGATCATATAATACTTTAATCAGACTTAATTGATTTTTAAAAACATTTTATAAAAATAAGTCCTCCCCTCAAAAACCCTTCATCCAAACATAGCCTTGAAAGTATTTAAGATCTGATATTAATTTCAACCTTCAGCTAACATATATCAAAGAGGAAGTCATTTCAACAAGATTGTTCTAGTGAAAACAATTACTGAAAGATTTCAAAAGCATCGCTTAAAAGAAAGCAGATTTTGAGAGTTCAAAATCATAAAGCATCTATCTAGAAATAGCTAACTATGGAAGTTCAAGTGAAATGCATACATTAAGCTAGCCTAAATAGTTCGGTTGGTGAGCTAAGGGAAATTGAAGGAGGTCCTAGGTACGATACCGAAAACTATCATAATCACTAAATTTACTAACATTTGCCTATAAAAAAAAGTCTTTTAACAAAACTGTATTAAACAAAAACAATCATAACCCAAGTGAATAAACATTATAGTATAGATATAAAAACATTAATAGAAATGTAGTTACCATTTGCATTATCTAATGGTTCAACAAGCTCAAGAAGCTCCAACAAAGCTCTGTATCTATCTTCCAAAGAAGTAGAACCATTGTTCAAGTCTTTTATAGCAATTTTCATCAATTCAGCATCAGATAACATTTTTGTTTTCTCCATTATTTCCTGATTAACAAACACAAACAATGCACCAAAATTACATAAATAATTAAGAAATATAAATCACACACATAGAAAACTTGAATTACTTTGATTTCTAATTGACGCTTCTGAAGTTCACTCGGTGATAACTTTTGATGAGATTGTGCTGATTCCTTCAACTTTTCAGGATCAGAATGACCTAAAAACAAAAACAAAAAATCAATAAAAGAAATAGAGAATAAAAAATAAAATTAATAAAATGCATACTTATTGCCCAGTGTAACATGCTATCCATTGAAGGAAATCCTCCGTCGGCATCCGGCGGGAGTAGATCGGATTCATCGACCGCGGTAGCCACCGTGAAGAAGAGTATGAGAGCGAGTAAGAGTGTTCGCTCCATTTAATTGAATTAGTTAGAAAATGAAGAAGATACACTCCTATAAATAAGTGATGCACTCCTTCCGAAGACACGTCATATAGATCACTCCGTGCCGTTCATTTTAGATCCAACGCTCTTCAAATTTTGGGATGAGTCTCTTCATGGTCATAAGTATCATTTTCTTAGGAAAAGGGGAAAACGTACATCATGATCCACCGCTTAGGATGAGATAAATAACTCCACCACCCTAATTTTAGTTTAAACTTTATAATAAAAAAAAAATATTGATGATTTGATAACATTTTAATATGATATTGAGTTTGAATACAACTTTAAAATGAAATAACATTAAAACTTTTAAGTAAGAGTTTTGTCGTCAATCGTAATCTTAGAAAAACTACTTTCTGCAATTCAACATAGAGAATATTCAATTTATAACAGAAAAAAAAATAAAAAAATCAATATGCTAATCAAATTCATTGTTTGATCAACCACTCTCAAGTCATAATCATAGCAAAATTTCACTACAACAAAATGAATATACTAATCAAACTTATCAAATCCATCACTAATGACACTTTGAAATCTTATAACAATATTGAATAACTTTCCTATGCCACCTTGAGTTGCTTGTGTTCAAGCTTATGAGTGGTATTCAAATCAACATGAACAAATGCTCTTTCAATTTCAGGTAGTTTTTCAAGCTTATCTTGAAGTGTCTCACCAATGTCATGTGCTTGAATAAGTGACATTTCTTCTGATACAACTATGTCTACCTCCACAAAATAATTGGTCCCAAATGTGTAGGCTCTCAATGTATCAATGTGCTTGATCTCCTTGTCATGGTTCCAGCAAAGATATGTTATCTTTGCAAGGTACTCCGGTGGAGCTGTTTTTCCAATCAATGACCATACATTCTCCATCACCGTTTTTGCCCAATTGCTGATTGTATATACAGCTATCTGCACCATTCATGACTTGATGTTATTATGAACAAGAATATGTGTGTACATTTCATAAAGTGGATAAGCAAACTGGTCCTCAAAATTGTAATTAACTGTCAAAATAATCTCTGATTTTTGTGAATTGGTAAATATACATCACTAAAATTGAAAAGTGTCAATCAAAATAGTTTCTCTAACTTTTATTATTATGGACTATGACATGCTGAAAATATGGTCCTACGTTGATCCCACATCAATGACACAAAATCATGAACTAATTTGCCTATGTAATTTAGGTTTCTAGAAACGAATTTGTTGGTAATCAGTCAATGCATAATTGCAATCACCCATAAATTAGTTCTTATAAGTTGACCTAAATTTCGTAGTCAGGTTAGTCATTGGTGAGCTAACATTGATGTGTGATCACTGTGTAATGTGGCATGTTCAATTATATGTCATAGCCTATAATGTCGGAAGTTAACAGAGAGCTCGTTTTGAATGACATTTGAAATTCCGAGAACCAATTCAAACATCAAAAGCCTACTATGACTATGTTGCTGAAATATGATGAACTTGATTTAATTTTGTCTTTGCAGTATTAGTTGTGAACTAGGAATAAATAAAAGCAACTAAACTAAGATATGCCATTTTTTTATGGTGAAAAAAGTAGAATGTGTATATGAACCAAAGGACATACCAAGATGGCCCCAAGAGGATCAAGCCACCAGTAGAATTTGATGGCTAGCACTGCCGTGGCTAGACCAATTGAGTTTGTAATGACATCAAAGAAATGGTCTTGAGCATAGGCTCTAACTATTTCATTTTTGAACCTGCGACAGTATGTCATCAGCCCAATTTTTACAACTGTGGCTGTCACCATAATTCCTATCATCCACTTTTCTTTCACAGGATCCCTATCTGGTTGAGCCTGTCAATAAATAAATTTGAATAGGTAAAGGTTAAACAATGACTTTGGCATTAATACATGTGAGTTTATAGAATCTATTAGACAATGGTACTTAAATAGGATTCAAATTCTTTCCCACGATGCAACGGTGCAACAATTTCTTTTTCGTGTTAAAAAGGGCTACTACGTAAAGTTTTATGTTGTCCTAGTTAAAAACATATTGCAGCGCTGCATCGTGGAAGTGGCTACGAATCCATTTAGATATAGTACTTTTTACTTCTCTACCTTTACGATGATTTCTCTCATTGATTCAAAAAGTATTTGCAATCCAAGAGTTGCCATGACAGAAGCAAATACAACTATCCCCTGTAGATATATTTTGCAAACCAAAAGTTATCAAAATGAATGACTCATTTGACAAGAGCCTAATAACATTTATTTATTAGATATTAATCTAAAACTAAATATGTGTGAGAAATGAGAATATATACTCTAAAAGCAACATAAAAATATTATGAAAATTGGCTGTGTGTTCTAAGAGAAGGAAGCTTTTACCACAGGTTGCATACGGTTCTTGCCAATAGGGTATTGATCATAGTTTGGTTTACTCATAGTATGAGAAGTGAACCAAAGTATAAATCCAGACAAGAGATCCAAGAGTGAGTCCAAAGTTGATGCAATCACAGCCAAAGATCTACTTTGAATTGAAGCATAAACTTTTGCTACAAATAGCACCATGTTCCCTATGTTAGATAAATAAATTGCCACCTTCTCATTCCTTTCAAGTTGCTTCATCTCATCCTGAAAATTAAAAGGTTCCCTTTAGGCCATTTTAATAAACCAAATGTTCATAAGGAAAAAAATGAATAAATTCATAAATTTTTATAACCTCAGATAAATTTCCAGGTAATGTGCCCAAATCAATATATGAGTCCACTTCTTGGTACCCTTTAAGAAGAATATCCTGCCTCTTATAATATTTAGCAAGTTTTCTTTGTCTTTCTGAAAGATTGAAATGTAAAATTCATTTTAAAAACATTAAATAGAAAATGTACATACATATGAAATGTGAAGAAAAAAAAAGGTTGTTTAATTAAGTACTCATTGTTCTTAAGAATAATCCAAAGCCAAAATGAGACTCCATTTGCCTTTCCGGTATGCGATGTTCGTCCATGTTGATCCTCCATGAAGGTTGCCTAGCCATAGACACATTCTCAGAAGCTATGTTTGGGGAAAGAAGCTCAGTCCTATAATCTTTGGAATCAGTTCTAAGTTGATCAGTCATTTTTGCCTTGTTTATGTTCTAATCTAATAAATTTTATGTACTTTAGTCTTTATATATAAAAATTTGAGGCAACATAAGCATGCGGTTATTACTTACTATTGTAGTAAGTATGGTCCATATTGTACGGAAATATTATTATAACAAGGGGAAGCATGGAGAATGCTTGATTTAGAGTTGTGGTTTGAACCACCAATATTTTGGGAGGTCTTATATCATGCCTCTAAATAAGTTGACTTTGTGAGTTGAAGTAGTTTTTATATGAATATGAATGGAATATTTACTTGGGAGTACCTTAAGTGTTCACATATTAACTTTCAATTTTTTTAAAAACTTTTGGGAAGAATTCAACTGCTACTTAAATGGCATATAAAAAACATTAGGGATAGGTGACGACAGTGTCACGACCAAGATTATGGTGAACTCAAGAAAAATATTTAGAAATGTATAACTTTTGATGTCGTCATCAAATTTTATTCGAATTGAAAGAAAAACATATTGGGATAAAAAAAATTGATGAATAAAAGTTAAGGTTTAGAAAACTTGATTTAAACAGAATCGATTAGAGGTGTGTGATGTGTGTATACTTCCATTATTTGGTATGTATCTCATCCTTCATCCTCCTCATGAGATCATGGAAGTATTTTAGGGAGTCATCATCACGCAACCTCTCATTCGTCATGCGGAAGAGGGTTTGTATGATACCCAGTGTGTTTGGATGATCTCTGGCACAATTGAAGCACTCCACAAATGAGATTACTAGCCGATGAGAGAGCCAAAAGAACCATGTCACGTATCCCTGTTCATACTGTCATGGATCCGGGCCCCGCTGAGCCTGTGGTGTGATGTGAATCATGAAATCCTATAAAGTCCACACTATCTGGGTTGAACCACTTGGAGACACAAGTGATGAATATGTGAGAATGTCCAGGACATGGTTGTACTGCCTCTTCACCCATTCCACCAAGTGTTAAAGATGAAGTATTGTACACTTCTTTTAGAAAGGAAACATTTTTCATATACAAATTTTGACACATAAATCATATATTTGTTCAATTCTTTTAGTTTTGTATTATTTTCTTTCTCTCCTGGAGTGTTATTCACTCACCTCACAACCACTGTTCATATACGACACTATACAATAATGTCAAAATTTACATATCCAAATAACTATGACTGAGAACTTCACTAGATTGGATCATCACATTCAAATGAAAATAAATTTAACACCCTTAAAAAAAAAACATCATAACTTTAAGAAGAATGTTAGCATCATTCACTTTTTAACACTATTTCAATACCCACTCATTTAATGGATGAAATCAATTTATTTCTCACCATTTTACGTAGTCTTATTTCAAAAGTATAGACTCACAATTATTTAAATTAAAGGAATACTAACTTGTGCCCTTATGCCACATGTTAAGGAACCTAATATAGAAATTATGTATGGGAAATTGTGTCAATTTATTAGTTTAGAGATTGAAAATTAATGTTTTGCAATAAATATTTACCACTTATGGAATCCTTAACATGTGTCATAAGACACGAGTTAACATAACTCTTTAAATTAACAAGAAAGCGAATATTAAAAAATGTTCCTTTAACTATTCTCTCTAATTTAAAACTCAAACAAACAACTCGAACGATTTTAGAAAGGGTAATAGTCATTTTGATACTAAATGTATAATAAGTATCACAATAGTCTTTTAATATATTGAAATTTCAAAATAATCTTTGATTGTGCATTATACTAGTCAAAATAGTCGTTTACTTTAAAATGCTTCGTTAATATTACCATATCAATTTCTCAATATACTCACTTATTGTCTTATTAGCTCCTATAAATACATATTTTTATTGAAAAGTCTAAATTAGTTCATCCAAATTGTTACTTAAGACAATCGAATATGAAAACTTGAAGAGAAACACCATCAAACAAATTTAAGTAAGTTATATGAAAATAGTTAATATAAGCATTGAATAATTATTTTAACGTCAGAACTATTTTGATTAACAAAATATATAATCACAAACTATTTTAGAATTTTTATAAATTGAATTACTATTGTTGTTATTTGTTACGGAGAGCCGGTGATCAAAACAACTATTACCCGATGTTAGAAATCACCTTCTACTTTTCTACGGGAGGGTAGGATGGAAAGAGTCAAAGATGGCAGAAAGAAGGGGTCCTACTTTCTGACAGAACCTAGACTTGAGAGAATAGGTATGGGGTCGTAGGCTAGCTATCTAGCTTTATAGACTGACACACCACTAACATTAACAAAAGTTCGAAAGTGACCTCTGCTCAAATTACTACCTCCATTATCTTCTTGTTTTCTTTTCTTTTTTCAACTCCTACTACTACTCTGCTTTGCGCTACCCAAAATTATCCAACTTATCTCATCTTCTGCTGCTTCATTACTTGTTCTTTTGCTTCTCGTAGCTAGACAATCATTTATTGTGCAAAAAATGTAATTAATTGAGAATATTATCAGCCTTATTATAATTACCATAAGCTTTCGTGTGATAAGCTAGGAAATTTCAGACTAATTGATACATACATGCATATTTACATGCCAGTAAAATATAAATGTTGATTGCGTTACTTCATTTATATCTAGCTTGAGGGTTTAAAATGGATCATGAAGTTTCGTAGTTAATTTATATATTGTAAAAAACACTAGTTAGGTACGAATTTAATCTGTTTAAAAAGGTGGGTAACTCATCTTTAGATATATATTCTAAAATATGCATAGTCGATTAAAATAGTTATAAAATTCTATGGTATGTGGTTCATATACGTGTGGCAGCCCCTTCCCCTTATTTAAAATATTTTTTATTAATTCTTTGACAATAAACACCTTAATATTAGTTTTTTTCAATATATTTACATATTTTAAAATTCTACTGAAATTAACCTGTAAAAATTGGTTACCCTAAAAAAAAACTTTGTAAAATTGGTTAATTTTTTGCTAATCATTGTGCTACTTTTATAGAATCAGTATTAATTTATAATAGATGAATATCTTTCAAATCAATTCTATAAAACACATATATCTATAAAAGAGATTCTCTAAAACTCAGTATAGTTAAGAATAAATAAAATAAACAGGGTGTCTTTTATTTTTTAGTTAGAGATACATTGAATGAAACAACATGTATTAGATATAAAACGTGTGTTTTGATCGGAACAAGATGATGCAAGATGTGAGGTGCAAACTGCAAAAGCATGTGGGAAAATGAAAATAATGAGGTGAAATGAAATTTGTTTTTCTAAAGCTGCGGTTGATTTCACCAACCACATGCATGACATTGAGAAAAGAAAAAAGAATATGAACCACTGCCACCACAGAAGAACCTGTACTTTCTAATGTTCATTCATTCATAGATTAGAGTAGAGTCAGTTTTTTCCTTCTCAAAATGTCTCCCATTTTGCTTCCGGTTGTTGAGTCTGTTACTTTTCGTACCAACTTTGTTATCACCAAAGATTTAAGGTTATTTATGGTAACTTAAATCTGAAAAATCCTAACAAATGTTATTTTTTTTGAAAAAGGTAAAATGAAATTTATTAAAATCGCAATGAATCTTAACCAGCACAAGGAGTGCAAAGCTATAGGAGTCTTAAAGTAGCAACATACAAAGGATAGATGGGGAGCCCCTAATGGAAAACCCATACACCCGTAAATCAAAGAAAAAATCCAAAAAACTTATAGGAAACGCCTCCTAACAAAGGGCTATCTCTGAAATCAATTAATAGAAACATCAAAACCAAGCTAACAACACGGTCAACGAAACAACATAAACATATGTTGTACCAAAATCCTCAAACATCGTCACAACACCGCAAAAACAACTTTCACCACCCATATTCTGCTGCTCGCACATAACCTCTGAACACAAACTTAAAAACGTACACAACAACCTTTGAAAAACAGTCAGGAATAAAACCCCAAACACCACCCTTAGCTCTCCGCAGCACCTTCACCCAAAACACACCTCGAAGAACCGCAAAAGCCAACTACAAACCCTTGTACCATCATACAACGAGAGAAAAAAAAAACATAGTCATCGCTAACAACTACCAAAAACCACCACAAACACCACCACAAAAATCAACACCCCTACCACCATCGTCACCAAAACTATTATTGACCACCATAAAAACCACCATTAACCATCACTAAAAAGCAACACCAGCCACCACGCGCATCACCACCAAAAACCACCACAATAACCACCACTAAAAACCACCACGAACCCCACCACAAAAGACCCAAAATCAGCACCACCATGAAAACCACCATGAAGCACCAGAAACCAACACAACCAAAGATCCATCGAAACCATCACCACCTATGTTGCGAGCAAACATAACGTCCACCACAATCAAGAGAGAAAACGAATCAAATAGTAGCCCCAATAAAACCAAACAACCACCGACAAGCATCCAACGACACACCACGAAACCCACCAACGTCCCAACCAAGCGAAACAAAAAAACACCAAAAACACAAACCAACCTTTACGACGACAGAGAGAGCAACCGTATGTCGAAAAGGTACGGTGGTGCGGAGGACAGAGACCCTCATCGCACCACCATCCATTTGATTTACATGATGGCGACGATGAATTTGGAATATGTGTGAGGAAGAAAGGAGTAGGGCAGTCCTATGCTTAGTGAGAAAGGAGTGTGGTGGCTGTTGTTTTTGTGGGAGATGTTTGGTTTTTGAGTACGATGGCTGTTTATTGGATTACGAATTCTCTCGGGGTCTTTGATTGAATGTGGGTTAAGGTTTAGTTTGACAATGTACTCCTAACAAATGTTATTAAGACCATTGATAAGAAGTTTAAATAAATATTGTGTAATTGTTACATTTTTTGAATCCTTAACAAATGTTTTAATAAGATCCTTTAAATTTTGTTCGATGTCAAATATGTATAAAAATACAGACAAATATACCATTGGAGGATTAAGAAATTTATTACTCCAATCTTTTTGAAATGTGTTCAATGATCAATTAGTCAAAAAATGTAGTGAGTTTGAAAAATGCAGTCAACTTGGATGGAGTTAATTAAGTTGCTCATAGTCATCTTATCAAAATCAAACGATTCAAATTCAAATTCAAATACAATTTTGATTTGTTTAAAATACAAAAAAATTAACTTTAAAATTAAACTTTTTAATCTTAATTAAACAATTTCAATTTTGTTGAGTGCATGTGGTCTTGAATGCTAACTGCATCCAATCCAGATGCATTATAAACAAAACAAAAGTGAAAAACGTGTTATCTTTTATCTGTAGTGAAAGAATCACACAAAATCACAAATCACAAGCATAATGCACTTTTAGGAGCACTTGAAAAATCATTTCCAGCTTTTAATTTGTTGACATTTGTGACCAGAGGTGTTGAAAATAGGTTTGGCTACGCATAACTTTTTAATGTTCAGTTTGTATGTCTACATCTATTATAATAGATTTTTTTTGAAGAAATCTATTATAGAATTTTGTTTAAGACAATTAAAAAAGGCATTGCATAACACTAATGTGACTTGAAAGTGCTTCATTATATGAATTTGAAATAAGTTACTAGTAGATTGTTGATAAACAATTTGTAGGCTCTAGATAGATATATGTATAAACTTTCGTAAAAAAAAAAAACTATACGCAAAAACTAATATGTTTAAATCATGGGTTGATAAGTATATACTTTAATAATAATTAGTAAATATAACAACAATAAAAATACTTCTATATTATTTATATTTACTAAATACGCCAATCAATTCTAGCTAAGAAAAAACAACAGAGAGCCTAAAAATTAAAATGTAAGGTCTGCTTGACTTGATTTATTTTTGAGTTTATGCAAATAAATAAATTTTTATGTTAATTTATAAATTTTTACTAACGAAAATTTGTATCTTCATAAGTTAAGTTGCTCTCTTATAAATACTTTCAAATTTATGAATAATACAACAAAAAAAACTTATCAATTTACATAAATTATTTGTATAAACTTAAAATTAAATCAATCCAAACAAACACATAGTTTTCTTTTTCTCAACTAAATATTTCTATAATAACTTTAACCTAATTTATTTAATAAAAAATTCTGATGTGATGTAAGTCTAGGACTAGTATGTGAGATACGATTTGGCCTATTTCTGTTCTTTTTTGTTAGTGGAGTGTGTTCTTCACTCAACTCCTTCTTCCCCTTATTTTTTTCACTCTTGGCCTATCAGAATGAAGAAAAAATAATAATAAAAAGCTTATCCCTCTCGATCAAAACGAATATATATGTGGTCTATATTCACTTTTTTTTTGGCAGAAAAATAAAATAATAAAATACATCATAAACTAAAGATCTTAATAAGAAATTATTTATTTCATAAAAAATATTATTTAAATCTTCTACGATTTACCTATTTTCACAACAAAACTTGTATTCTTCAATGATCATAAAATATAAATCCTATTTTTGTAACCAAACAAAGTTTCAATTAGACATCATTTATGCTCACTTGGTATTACAAAGTAGGGGATTGATCAACTGAAAAGAAACTGAATAATTCACTATTACTTAAGAAATTCTGCTCCTCCATTCTCATAAAGTGATTCTGAAACACATTCTCTTGAGAACCTCTTGAATCATAATAATGAACCAAATTTATCATTGAACTTGGCAAAGAACCATTGAAACATATAGGAGAATCAACATTACTTTCTTCCTTAATTACACCACTTGAATTACTTTCTGAACCTCCTCTTTCTATACCTCTTGAAATTGGACATTCTACTTCTTTCTCTAACTCATTGCTTTCAACTCTTGACAATTTCGCTTTCAACTCTCTTAACTGCAGTTCACACACACACAAAAAGACACAAAGATTACATATTAACATTTTTCACATAAATAAACAAAAATCATAAATAATACATGTATATATTACCTTTCTAGTAAGAGTTTCATTCTCTTGTTGAAGACTACTATACTCAACCTTAAGAACATCAAAATTGGACTTAAGAACACTATAATCTCTTTCCAATTGTTTGGTTTTCGTTCGTGCTCGACGATTTTGGAACCAAATTGAAACTTGTCTAGGTTGCAAGCCTAATTCTTCAGCTAACTTCACTTTTCTCTCTGGCTCTAGCTTGTTGTCCAATTCAAAGCTCTTTTCTAAAGCTTTTACTTGATCATAACCAAGTCTTCTTTTCTTCTCTAACATTGAACTACCATCTTCATAGCTATCTTCTTGCTCCAATCTATCTAACATTGCTTGAAATTCTTCACTATAACCTTTTGCCTCATTCCTCTGATCCACATCCACCTCTGCATTTGCAAAGAATGAAACATAATTAGACCACAAAAATACACATAAAACAAAATTAAAAGCATGAAACTATTAGTAATTTAATTACTTATACTTATACATACCTTTGGATTGGTACATGGAAAGCAAAGAAGCCATAGTTTCTGAGTTATTGAACCTCTTCATTATGTGACCGAAATAGATCCTCCACTGTATGCTTGTAGAACACTACTAAATTAGGAAACAGAACCAAAGTTGGGATAATATAGATGAGCATATAATATAAAAATATTGCTTGATCTTATGCTGTTGGTGGTTACAAGACCTGAACCACACACACAATTACTACTACTTTTATATTCTAATGTTTTTCCATAGGGTGAATTCCTATAATAATTCCTATGTAATATATCATAACAAAAGGTGAATCCAGCAAGTCAAGTTGCATAAACAGTTACACACAGGATAGGACAGGACATATGGTTTATCTATCTAATGATTATCTAATCAAAGAGACACACGATCTAGAGAAACAAACACTGTTTAGTTATTCATGTTTAGATGTGTGATGACTTAAACTAGAATGTGGAATGGTAAATTTATAGTGGTCACATAATAATAGTGGGGTCTTCTAGATGTTGATTAATGCACTCACCTATTATTATTACTGTTTGAATTAAAACTGAAATGTTAGCCTGCCCTTGTAGGATATTTACTCACTTACAAAGTTATGGGAAATTATTTACTTTGATGGTAACTTTTTTTTATTTTTTCTTACATGAGAAAAAGGCAAAGCAAAAACAAAAATAAAAAAGAGACTACTGGCCGCGATGATAAGCAACACCCATTCTGTCTGCCGTAAGCAATAAACGAAGCTCAGTTGGAGGTTTAAGCAATAGATCACTCGTAGACCTTGTTCCAAGCTTGACTAAGAAGTAAGCACACATATTACCCTCCTTAAGGTTGTGACATAGTTGAAAAGTCCAATCTTTAGCCATGTATTTTCGAATAATAGCCATCTCATTTCCATGGTGATGAGTGGAAACACCAACATGCTCCACTAGGTAAATAGTATACATGAAATTAATGTAACAAATAATGTGTCTCATACCTTCATCCCAATTTGTAAAATATAATAAAAGTATATTACAACAAGTATTTCTTAAAATACTTATCATAATATACTTTTATTGTTTAATCAAATACTTAAAAGTATAGAAAATGTTGTCTTCAGTGTAAAACTTATCTTTTTTATTTCCTTAACTAGTGTTTCGGGATACTAATTAGCAAGTCCCTAAATAAAATGAGTTGTAATTTTACAAAAATATTTTATTAACTACTACATACACTATTTATTATTATAAATATATGATAAAGTATAATCACTTGAAATTGCAAATTGTATTAATTTGTGTGTTCACTATTTATACATATCTTATATGCTAAAACAGTAGGAAATTCTTCTTGAACCTTATTTGATATTCACCAAAAGGAATTGTCCATCTTCAGTTGGGACAAATTGACTATGGGAGTTAAGAGTTTGCGTCAATTTTATGGCTTTAACTTGTCCATGTTAGGGAAACAAGGTTGGAAGCTTGTCTCTAATCAAAATACTATAGTATTTTGCACAATTGGAGTTTCTTGGGAGCACAATTGTTCTTAACCTAAATTTTATTTGGTTTAGTATCCATATTTTCTAGATTGAGGATATGTGATGGAAGCAACATAAATGTTTGTTAGGATCCTTCACTAAGGTCTATATGGAAAAATCTCATGTGTCTAGACGTGACCTAAATTTTATTTTTTAAAGTGCATGCCAACTTAAAAAATATATGTAGCAAGGGAAGCCGTGTGGCCCTGCAAAGTTCAATCCTCCTACACATTGTTTTTTTTTATCAATTATTTATGTCTAAGTTTTTATTAATCTTTTACGTCTAAGTACAAAGGACTAATTATTTGGATTTTCCTCTTTTTTTTTTTGTTGCAAATTATTCTAAATATAAATAGACAATACGTATTGTTTTAACCAAAAATGAAAAACAGAGAACGTGTCTTATTATTAGTTAATCCATTGTATATGGCCTTAATCCCACTAATTTATTTTAGTGCTATTACTACAACTGAAAAGTTTAAACTAGAGAATACTTGTCAGGTCAGTTTTGGTAAATTGATCACATTACCTAGTTACGTACGTACCTAGCTATAATCGTTGTTTTCCTGTACAAAATGAGAAATGTTTGAAAAACATCTTAAATTGATTCTAAAACAAAATCAATTATATTCAAAAACAATCAAACATATTAAAATCTATTATATATTTTAAACTCAATTTTGGTTTATCGAAAAGTGAATCTAAACATACACTAAACTTTTAAAACTCAAGAGTTAATAATAGAAGAAATAAATTATATCAAGTTATGAATTCAAACTTTGATATGAGAGATCATATTACATCTCAAGAATTATACTAAAATGTATACTCATTATTACAATGGATCCTTAAAAAATGTTTGTATTGAATAAAATATATTCTTTTGCTCTCTTGTATTCAAACTTTAGCTTGCAAACAAATGTACCTGTATTTTTTTTTAAATGACTAGGTTCAAAAGAATTATCTGAAGAATTTATTATCGTGTAAGAAGAGATTCTTTCTTTGATTATTTCAAGAGATTCTTCTTCTTTGCACATGTTAAATAGAAATAGAATGTGGTGTTTGAATATTCTTTCTTCATGGGTAATTTGATGTCTTTTTTTTTTTTTAATTAGTTTAGTCATTAGAAATTCACCACGTAAAATGGATAAAAGTGAAGAATTTGATGTTGGAATATTGATCCTTACATATTGCAATGTTTCTGCAAGCTATGCTCAAGGATTCAACGTCTTATAATATCATAATAATGAGATAATTATTGACAAAAATTTAAACATCATCCGGCTATTTTTGACAATCACGAAAATTTGTAATTAATTTATGGGGGAGAAAGAAACAAAATGCAACATCTTTTCAAGTAAAGATTAGAAGTGATTGCTGCAACAATGAAGGCATATGGAATCTTGATCTGAATGTCATTAACCCCACCAGTGACTGTGAAAGATAGCACATTGCAATTTTCTACTAATGTGGTCGTGTTTGTGATTAATTTCCTTGGATAGGAAGAAGAACGGGACCACACTTAGGGTGCAATTAAGAAGGACATGAGCTTTCATCTTATCTCATGTGAAGTTGTTTTCATGTAGTGTTACGGGGATGTGGTAAAGACACTTTTAGTGCATAGGCTTGCTTTATTTGTGCTTTGAAGGTTAATTATCTTGTTTTCTGTCTTGAGAAACCTATAGATTCTTCTCTATCTAATCATGTACTCCACGATCATTAACCATCTTGAAATCATATTAAATCATTTGAGTTGCTTTCTTAAGTCCTCAAAATTCACAAAAGCTTTTTAAAACATTCAAGTGTTGGTAAATATCAAACATACACGAAAGAAAAAGTTTCTTTCTTTTAGTGATTTCTTTTCAAAGGATTTCAATATATGCTTTTTTAGATATGGTATTCTTAGGGCTTTGATTATGAGTTTTAATCCGAGGTTGATCTCGAACGACGAACAAAGTTAATGGAAGCGCATTGGAGAACAACGGCGGATCTTTTATAGTTGGGAGTGTTACTTGCAAACACTCAAACATTTAAAACAATCATTGGTTAATGTGAGTGATCCGGTTTTTATAATAGAATGTGTATCTTTCACTTGATGCTTCTTTTTATAGCAAGGATTTTATGAGAGATGGGTGAAAAACTTGTTGAGTTCGTTGAGAGATTTGCATCGGTGGATATTGTTAAATGAATTTGGATCTCTTCCCAAGAGTTAGCTCAAAGGATGAGGGGGCTCAAACATGTTTATACACTCAACAATCCGGGAACCTACAACGTTGGACTAGAAACAAACTACAAACAATTTCAAAACCAACTTCAACGGATATCACCCTATGATCTACGACATACAATGATTGATTACTGAGGGATAAAGCATGTGTGTGCTGACGATGCAACATAACACGTACCCTCACAGTAGAGTCCATTTGAGATGGACATTGATCCAACCCACAACAAGTTTGACAACTGTATATCTTTAAATTTGTGGTTGGATATTACTCAATCATACAAAACAAGTTTGGGTAAAAGACGTTTCTGCTTATAAACTCGTTTTTAGATATTATCCCATTAAATCTTGAACCATTAACACAACTGTCACTCGTACAAGACTAGACATCTAAAGCATGATTTTGAGTGAGTTGGTAGGATGGGGGAGATTTTAATTTTAATTTGTGACGTAAGAGATTTTAATTTTAATTACTTATATGGTTGGTTCAAAAGAGAGGCTGAGGGAAAAGATTTTAATTACATACATGGTTGGCTCAAAAAGGGAGGGGAGGAATTTTAATATATTTTTTCCTTCTAAGCTTACAATAAAACATCAAAAGAAATAATAATTCTCCATAAGCAACAAAAAAAAAAAAGTTATATGTGAAGACAATGCAATGCTAAAATCTTTCACACTTCAATGCTTAAAAATTTTCAAAATTGCAAGGATGAGTTTGGAAATGAGAGGGAGCAAGCAATCTTTGACAGGGATATTTTCGTTACAAATAGATTCAATTGCAAAACTCAAATCAATTCCTAGATAATTCATAGTCTTTGAAGATCTCTCAAATCCAATCCAGTTCTTTCTTTTCTGAATTCGATGGCCGTCTCTCACTATCATGATGAAGTGTCTATTCCATACCCTTAAAAGAGTAAGTAGAGTATTGATCTCACAAGGATTGTCGTGGATAAGTTCTAAGTACTTTCAAACACTAAGTTAATTATTTAAAATCCAAAAAGACAAATAACAAAGATAAGGTTTTAAGGTACTAAAGTAGTAAAATGCATAAGTAAACAAAGCATGTAAAAAGGAATTAAAGATTCAAGGGAAAAAGTGTGAGTAAGGAATTAACTTGGTAAAGATAAATGTTTGCAAGATTTAGAAAACTACAACTCTGAGATAGAAGTTATAACTTCGTATAACTTCCTGAGGAAAGATGTAAAGAGCTACAGCTTCACATAGCTTCCTAACAACCTGGTGGACACTGAGAGTGTTGTGCACTCAGCCTTCGTATTAAGCATATGAAGACTACCTCACGGTGTACAATCACGTAAAACGCAATGTTGCAAGGTTAGGAACTAAACATTTTTCATTGAAGTGTTATTCTGTAGAGCCTTTGACCCATGACAAGAGTCATGGTTAGATCTTAGCGCATTAAGCCTTCTCCAAGATCTAGTACTAGTGCAGAGCAGTCTATCTTGATCACTCCACCTCATGATGCATATAAACAAATTCATATCAAGCAAACATGTTCCATTCTCATACCCTATCAGTCTCAAGAAACTATAACATTAAAAGTAAAAGACATCAAGTTTTATTTTAAATTTTTTTGAGATAAAATGGTTTGTTTGAAAGAATCTTTAAAGGTTGTAACAAATTGAAGTTGCAAACATAGTTATTACCTAATCATTCCCTAACCACAAAAGTGGTTAGTTCATAATGAACATAAACACAAAAGTTGAAATTGAGAAGATAAGAGATAAAAATTTAATTGCATAAATCATTAGATAAAATTAGAGTTTATAAAAAGAGAAATTACGATCATTTGAGGATGAAGGTGGGTTCTTTGCGACACTTCCTTACCAATTTATGTTGATGACTCTAAAACTCTAAGATCATTACTATTATGCTCTCAATATGAAATGGATGAAGGAATAAGATGAAGGCGAATGATTTGAATCTCTAAAGATGGTGGCTTTGGATTGATTGAAAACACATAGTTTTTTGAAATAACTCGAGTTATCATAGTTATTGAGTCTTTACATATTCTTTTTTTTTAGAGTTATAAACTTTGATTTTATAAAGAATTTAATTTGTAATACCCAAAAAAAAAAGAATTTAATTTGTATGCATAGTGAATGTAAAGTTATTTTACACGTGTATTTATTAATGTATTGATGTATTGAGTCTTTGTCTCGTGAGTTTAGTTCAGTCAGCTGGTATGGACAATGTATAATGTATGCAAGGTCCGGGGTTAGAACTCCGACCACCACAAAAAAATATTTATTGAGTCTTTATGAGATTCTTTTTTAAAGAATTACAAACAAATGACATGTATACGCGTAAATCTATTTTTGATTGTTTACAACATTTTGTTAGGCAAATTTTATGGTACACTCAAAAAATTGAGTGTACCGGTGCACCAAATCGTTAAATTAATAATTAAATGAGCTGCGTTTGTGAAGAAAAAGAATTATTAACCTAATTTTTTTGAATTTTTATTACTCATAACAAAGAATATTGATTATTTTTTATGAGAAAAAGTTAAAAATTTAATATGATTATTTTTTTTAAGGAAAATTTAATATGATTCTTGTAAATAATGAAATGATGTTTTTCTTATGTAATTGTATTTTTCTAAAATATAAATATTGATGAATAACTATTCATTTCATAAAATTGATAGTTAATTTATAAATTTATGAAACAAAAATCCCGAGGTGTACCGTATAAATTCCTTTTGTTAAGCACATTCTTTTATAGGATAAAAGCAAGATGAATTCAACCCCTTTATACGAGCTATTTCTAAACCCATAAAAGAAGGGTTCGAACCGGGTCGAGAAAAAAACCAACGGAAGCGTGATATGAATGTTGAAATCGGACATCACCACCGCCACAACGGAACCACGATCTCTGACAATTCTCACTCTCCTCCAGATCTCTCTCTTTCTCCGGTAACCCAATCTCCCAAAGAACAACGACCAATTCCGATTCCAAAACCCTAGAATCCACCGCTATCAGGTTCCGATCACCGGTTACATTCTCTCATTTTTTGAGCATCCTCTTCACTCATCGCTTTCTTGCAGCAAACATCGTAGTTCGTTTCTGATCCTGATCGATCCGTTTCCACATTCCGCTTCGGTTTCACGGTTGTGAGGTTTTAGTTGACTTTCATGCTGTTTTGAAGAAATTTGTGAAAAGTGAGAAATGCAGCGTGCTCCAGTTACAGTTGAGGAACAATTGTTGCTAAAAGCGATTAAAGAAGAATGTCCTTGGGAGAATCTTCCTAAGAGAATTCAATCTACTCTTGCTTCTAAAGAAGAATGGCACAGAAAGTTAGTTTCGCTTCTAATTCTTTCATGCCAAGTATTTTCTTTTCTTAATCAGCATTTTGTAATTGTTTAGTCTTATTAAGTAGTAGTAGTTATCCAAATTAAGTTGATGATGTTGGAGGTGCGAACGTTGCTTTCCAATGAGTTGATTTCGAATGAATTGATGTGAAATTGATTTCGACTAAAAGTGAGTCGAATGTAAAGTGATATATGGTTGGTTAGTTCATGTAAAATGTGTTGAAGGATAAATTTGAGTCTAAAAATGAATTCTAGAATCAAAAGCTTAAAAATTCTATTTTCAAGTTAGAATCAATTCTGGAAGCAAAATTAATTCTACTCGAGAGCAATTTAACTTATCAAAATTAACTCTACTGATCGAATCAATTTTGGCTTCTGCATAAGTGGAACCAAACATACACGTAGTAGAAAATGGAGAATGATAAGGGTTAGAGTTTAGAGCTTCCGGAGCAATTGAGATAGTGTTTCTATTGTTGTTCAAAGAGATTGGAGAGGCTTTTGTAGTGATACTGTTATTTTATATCAGATGTTAAAATAGGCATAGTTCAAAATGTGCTACTCATTGTTGTAGGATATTTTCATTGTTTATGTGCACGAGCGTTAGGTGGACTTCACTTGACTTGGTATGTTGTCTCAATGCAACTAAGGTACTAAGATGGCCACTCAATTAATGAAGTTTTCCATGCGCAAAGACATGCATTTAGAGTTGGTGTGTCATGAACGACCATTTGGTGTATGTTTTCATGAATGATTTTGGAGGGTTACATCTATACTTTGGTATATAACTGTTTTGGGATTGGTACCGTGATCGCAATCTAATCTTAACAATTGGGGTTGGTTCTAGAGTACAAGCTGAGTTTCAAACATGTCGGCAAACATCTCTCTTAGATAACTTTAGGATATAATAAATGTGCACTTGAGTGAGGTAACTTTTGATTTTGAGAGGCTTAGTATATTCAAAAAGAAACAGTAACTTTTGAGAGCTAATTTTCAATCAGAAAGAAACGGTAATTTAGTTTGCATATGTTAGTATATATCTTCAATGTTCTATAATCTGCTTATTTCAAGGCTATTGTGTCAATGCCTTTAAAATGATTTTTTTTGACACATTCTTAACACACCTTTTCTTTTTGCTGACCATGGGAATTACATGCAGGATAGTTGAATGCTGCATAAAGAAGAGACTTCAATGGAATAGCTGTTTTGCCCGCAAAATTTGTAAAGAAAGTGAATATTATGAAGATATGATGCGTTACTTGCGGAAGAATCTTGCTGTATGTTGTTTAGAGAGAACTGTGTTACCCTTCTTTCTGAACATAATCACATATATATCAAATACATTGTTCACTGATCAGAAAACTTTGTTGCTAGAAATTTGTGAGAAGTTTTAATGCTTCATAGCCAAGATTGCAAAGTTGGAATTAAAAACCTGTCCCTGTTTCTCTTTAGTTTTAGCCTGTAGGATTATTTTGATAAGTAATAAATAATTTAACCATATTATCTTTTTGTTCTATAAAAAAAGAATTCATCTGCAATTTTGCATCCTTAATGAATGTCAGATGTAACTGTAACTGCTACAGAACCACTTTCTAGATGCTGGGCAGTGACCTTATTGTTTGCTTTTGTTGCTAGGTAATGGAATTTAATGTGCTTGTTTTTTACTTGCAGCTGTTTCCTTATCATTTGGCGGAGTATGTTTGCCGTGTAATGAGGGTGTCACCTTTCAGATATTATTGTGATATGATTTTTGAAGTAATGAAAAACGGTAACTTGCTTGTTGCATTTTTCTAATGTATTTTCAGTTTCACCATGATGGTCTAGATTTTTTAACCAGGTTTCTTGAATGGTAACTTGCTTGTTGCATAGTATTTGTATGTATATTTTTTACTGTGAGTTCATCTGTAACTTGAATGGCTTGAACCAGAAGAGTTAGCTAGCCGTTTGCATTGTTCTTGAATTGAAATCTGTTTATATGATAGAGTTACGGATTGAGAGTGAGACATATGTATTGTATTGCTGACTTGTGAATTTTTTTTACAGGAAATAACTGTTGAAGTTGTGCGATTTAGATAAAAAAGGGGAGAAATAATTGAGTTTGAATATTATTGATAATAGCTTATTACTAACTTGATACAAAAGAGAGAGACTAAACACTAATCCCTATTTAATGGGATACTTGGACTAAATCTTAACTAAATAGGGAAATTAGAAAACAAATCATAACAATAATTTAAGAGTTACTCTAATATGATATAAAATATATTATACGACATCTTCTAATATTCTAACAATAACTATATTAATGAGGTAAGTGTTTACAACGACAACAAACATTCTTTTTACGAGTAAATTGGGTTTTGGGTGGGAACATTTATGCTACAGGATGAAATATAATTAGGCTGCAGTAGTGAATAGATATGGTGAAGTAGGAAGCTAAATCACGTGTTTTGAAATTTGGGTACAAAGAAGTGATTAGATGCTTGAGAGTATACTACCCAATATCTATTGAACTTGATGTGGATCCAAGAACCAAATTAGGGCAGTTGACAAAGGATGGTGGGGCAGAGTCAAGTGACCGTGGGACACAGTGAGACCAGGTCTAGGTAAAGGAGGAGAAAATGAATCAAATGGGGGCAGTGGTGACCTGAAATGCTAGGGGACACACCCTCATGCGTTGTTAGAAGCTAACAAAATGCTATGATTGGTACCAGTTAATCTAGACATACTGCAGTTGATCAAAGTGGCGTGATCAATGAGGTGAAATGCACATGAACAAGAGAAGACAGATGGATATGTGTGATGGAGATAGGGAGAAAGCGAGGTGTCAGACAGAGAATGTGAAAAGAGAGATGATGGCTAGAAGGGATATAATAATCCTGGAAACAAAATGTTACTCCGTATTTTAGATTACTCTGCAGTTGAGTTATGGAGGATGGTACTGCTTGATATACCTTGAAATTATGAGTTTTTTTAGATGGAGAAGGATGAAATTAGGACATAAAGATTAATGATTTGAAATTGATGTTTTTAGAAGCATTTTTTTAAAATATGAATGGAGTCCTAGTCCTTATTTATACTAATACTAGAACACCAAATTAAATAAGAAAACAATGAAATGTAATAAAACATGGAAACCAATCCTATGAGACCATGTAAGATGTTCTTAAATATTACGATGCAATAATAATACTATACCTCTATCCCCACATTTAACACTCCTTTGATAAATTCACACAAATAAAGAAAGTTGGTTAATTTGGTTCAAGGCATTAAATTGTTAACGGTTTGTATTATGTTTCAATAATTATCCTTAGTTTTTGGTAGGGGTGACAAATCAGGCCAATTTGGTCCATTTTGGCCCAAAGCTCCTTCAACCCGCTTAAAACGGGACGGGTTGGCTAGGTGGGTTGAAAATCCCATCCCGCCAATAACAGAAACACAATAAGAAGCATGTGAAATACATTGACTTTAAGGCTGATTGACCTGCAAAGAATAGTCTAATAATTATTAGGTAACATATATATATATATATATAATCAATCGAATAATAAAAAAATACCTGGCGAGCCAACTGCTCTGCCCCTTTCAATGGGTTATGCTGGGTTAAGACGGGTTGACAATCCCAACCTGTTCCACCAGATGACGGGGGTAAATGGGTCAACATGACGGGTCCAACCCATTTTGCAACGACTCATTATCTCAGTCTCCCACATAATTAATTTGTATTGTGACTCGTCACTCCACTTCTTTCCCAATCCTCACGAGAGATGAAATAATTAAGGGTATTTTGGTAAAAAAATTTACTGCAAGAGGGGTTGGAGAAGGTTACAAAAGAGACAAACAAATTTTAGAGCACAGTCCTATATATAGGGACGCAGGTAAGATTAGGCAATATTTTTTACATTTTCTAACAGCTTATGCCATTGAGCCTTATACTAGTTTACACATAATAGAGGTGTAGATGATGATATTATCAATTCCTATTTGATTTTATTTAACTATTGATTGTTGTATTCACATCACCACAAATGCTTAATCTATTGGATTATATATATATATATATATATATATATATATATATATATATATATATATTAATCAAGGAACTCCATCTTTCACTTGTAATAATACTGACCTCTGTGATTTATGGTTGTTTACGTAGCGTAATAAATGTCTACCTGCAAATAAGCTGTCCTAGTTCCTAAACACTTCCTGCATGTTTTTATAATTTGCAGAGCAACCTTATGACAGCATCCCAAATTTTAGTGCAGCAGATGCTTTAAGACTTACAGGAATCGGGAGAAATGAATTTATTGATATAATGAACAAGTGCAGATCTAAGGTACTGGTCAAATTTGTCTGTATAGTTTAAAAATATTTTTGGCATTGATTTCCTGTACTATTATAATATAATGTGCATGTCTTTGTTTCATTCCTTGTTGCAATCATAGTACCAATAATACCTTCTAAGGCTATTTTCTATAAGAAGCAAGGAATTGATTCTAAATATATTAAACCAAATACACTTATTGACCATCTAATTAATTTGACACTTCTTAAAATGGCTATGTTATGATCTACAAAACCTGCCATTTAGGTTTAAAATCTCAGCAATACAGACATTTTTTAATCAAATTTCTAAAACATTACTTAGGAAGGTTTGTCTGTCTGTAATTTTTCATCCGTATTTGTTGTGGAATAGGAAGCCTGGATAATTAGGGAAGCAATAAAGGGTAAAGCTGAACTTTATAAAGAGAAGATATTTTGTAGGAAAGAGAGAAAGTTTTGTAGGAGAAAGATTGGTTCCCTTGTTCCTGCAATCAATGTTTCTTTGACCAGACTTTCATTTCACTCCTGATAAATTTGAAATTGATTTCCCTGACTTTACCTGAACTAGTCATGTATGGAACTAGATATGATTTCTTGAGTATTGTTGAATATCTTTAACTTCCTAGAGTTGGACACTTATTGCATATACAATTCTTTTGTCTTAAGATTTAGTTTAGACTTAATGCCTAGGATATGATTTTATTTGGCCTCCTATATAATATTCATCTGCTGAGAGTCGACTCAAGCAATTAAGGCACAATCAGTTTTCCATGTTATTTTCAAATTTCAATTGATCTCATATCATTTTTCCTTTTACCCTTCATGTTCTCTTTGAATTTTCAGAAAATCATGTGGAAACTGAACAAGTCAATTGCAAAAGAATTATTGCCAACGCAACCTGTAGATTTTCCTATTGAATCTTGGTGGGGAGTTTGTCTGGTGAACTTTACTTTGGAAGAATTTAAGGTGAGGTCTGAATCACCCTTACTAAACAGAGACGAGTTCACATTCAATAATGTTGTTCACTGTGTTAATTTGGCATTGAGAAGTAATTTTGGTATTCCCTTGTCTAATGATTTTTGTTATTTTTTGTCTTGTATTTTTCCTTTTTAGAAACTCTCCGAAGAGGAAATGGCCACTATTGACAAAATATGTAAGGAGGAAGCAACTTCATTTATCCTGTTTGATCCTGATGTTGTAAAGGGTCTCTATAGACGCGGACTGATCTATTTTGATGTTCCGGTGTATCCTGAGGATCGGTTCAAAGGTGTGTTAATGATTAGTTATGTATTATTTTGGCTTTCTAGGTTTTACTTTCCTGAAATCATTTCTGAGGAATGATACCTAAGCAATTAAGTTGTCCCTAATGCATTATAATGTGAAGGTATGCCTTGGGTAAATGTATTACAACAAAGCAGAGTTATTGATCAATTAATTTTCGTCTGTTTAGACTTTTGAGAATCTGTACTTTTCCCCAACCCAACTGACCATACCGGTTCCCCTAACATTATTAAAACTAAACCTTTTTGTCTGTGATTTCACAACTGAACTAAACCAAGCATAAGTAGATATTAGTTTTTAGTTGATCAGGTTCAGTACTTGTTGTTTCACAGTCAGTTTTGCACACAAGTAGATCATCCATTGGTAAGTGATATGACTAAATATTGTATCCAAACGCATCACAATATGTTCGATATTCAATTTCGCAATCATATGCTACCACAGTTGGCAAGAATTAAGCATAAATGACTAACATGAATAGAATATAACCACATCAGTAGGAAAAACCGCAATTAGAACTTAGCAAAATCTTGCATTTCCACAGGGTTATGAAGCCTTTTAGCAGGCCTAGAAGTTGCTAGACATGGTTTCAATGTTCAGGCACTAGTCTAAAGCGACAAAAACATCTGGAAAATCATCTAAACATCGACTACTATGTCACAGGTGCAATTGCAAAGAAAAGCCAGAGATTGGTGAGACAAAGCAGTGAAAGAATTAAACACAGAGATTGAGAAATAATGAGGTTTAAGGGGAAGGAAAAGAGAGACTTAGAGAGAGGTGAGAGAACTAGAGGAAAAGTGAGATGCTCAGCTTTGAGGGTAGAACCTTGCACAACCAACTTTGACGGCACAAGTAAAAAAATAAACACAATTGAGCAGTACCTAGAATTATTTGGGAAAAACTAAACTAGGAACCGCCAACAGGAACTAAAATTAGGTATTTCGCTCCTCCTTAATCCTTATAATCGAAGGAAGCTATACGTCTCATGATTTTTGGGTTTTTTTTCCAACTATATTATAGGGTTAATACCTCAATAGCCCATGTAATTTGGGCGAGGTCGGAAAATATCCCCTGTAAAATAAAAAACACAGATTCCACCCCTGTAATTTTGGATTTTTCATATTTTACCCTCACCTTGTTAAAAAAATATTTGGGCAAAGTCTGAAAATAGCTCCTGTAAAGGGTTAAAATGTCTGGAAATGGTGTGAAGGGTTAAAATATGACGAATTCAAAATTACAGGGGTAGAATCTGTGTTTTTTATTTTACAGGACCTATTTTCGGACCTCACCCAAATTACAGGGGCTACTTGAGGTATTAACCCTATATTATATGTTCAACATTTTTATTAAAAACTGTACTGTTTAAATGACTGAATTAATTTTTTTATATTTATTGTTTTTCAGTTTCAAGGCTTGAAGGTTTTGTATCCAACAGGGAGCAGTCTTATGAAGATCCGATTGAAGAGTAATGCATTTTTCTCAGCGTATTTCAATATATTAATTCCAAATGTTGTTGATAAAAAGTGACTAAAGTAACATTTTGTCTTTATTTTTCTTTTTTCTTTTCTCCAGGTTATTGTATGCAGTGTTTGTTGTTTCGAATGAAAATGCATCTGTTGCTGAATTGGCAACGACTCTACAGGCTGACTTGTCACAATTGCAGGCTGCTGCATCATTTGTATGTCGATTGGGATGGGCAACAAAAGTCATTGATCCATCATCTATACTTCAAGATACAAGTATACCTGGGTCGCCAAGAAGTGCAATCAGTGATGAAGATGTTTCTCTTGCTGGTCATGGTTTTGACAATATCCATACCGATAATGATATTCAAGGGGATGCTTCAGGTTCAGGCAATAATGGTCCTCGTTCGGCCTATACTCGCGTTGCCTTCATAGTTGATGCCAATATAACATCCTATCTTATGATGGGTTCTGTTTCACCAGGTTTATAATTACTTTACATGTCCCCACTTGCATCTTTAATCCATTTACCAAAATATTTTGAAATTTGCTTTTGATATTTGTTAAAAAGTCTGTTGTGCTGACAGAAGGTCATATGAAACCGTCACTAAATTTTCTTTGGGCCTTTTTATTGATTGTTTGGATGAGCAAGCTATATTTTTTAATTACCTTTGATATTTGGAACTACTAACAGGCATTCGTAGGTAATCTTGGCATTCTTATTTTGTAATTCGTTTTTAATCTGTTGCATCTCCTTTTGAATTCCATCTCTACTTATATATTTTGGACTGTTAGCTTTCTGTAGATGATTTTTTCTATATCCCCCTTCAGTCCTGAACTTTTTGATCCAATTGTTCAGTAATGAATGTTCTTTAAGCTTCAAATATTTGTAAGTGGCTAAATGCGTTGGTTTATCACAATACCTAAATTATTTTTCCGAGTCTTGTTTTTGTAGAATAAAACAATTTGACAATGATGTGGTGAGGGGTTTCTGAAATTGCAGAATTATTTAGCAGAGATTATTAGTAAATATGCCGGACAAGCCTTGACATCACTGGCTGGCAGCGTCTGAAATAGTTTTACTACAGTATCGGGACAACTTGACAAAATCTTTAGGATTTTGCTTGGGTTTGCTTTTTGTTTGAAAATAAAATTTAGCAGAAAGTAAGAGGGAATGTGCAACTTAATGGGTGCCTCCAAGCATGAATGAGGCTTGGGAGATCAAAGTATGTTATATGAGAAAAAGTACAAAAAATATAGCAAAGCTGCTCAATCGCTATACATGTCCAAATGGAGAACACACATTGTTGAGAGCAAAGCTGAACCCCTGAATAACCATAAAACCCTATCTCAAGCTGAGAGCAAAGAGACACTCCTAACCTACAATCCAGAAAATGTACCAAATGATTGTGAGAAATGCTCATGGCAACAAGGTTCCTATCTCCTTTTTGCCAAAGCTCTGAAACCTGTGCATTGATGTTTGAAGTTAATTTTGATATTGCGTATATGACTACTATAACAATTGAAAATTGTTAATGTGCAATGAATTTTGTGAAGAATTAAATATCCAACCGTATGAGAGATAAATTGTTGAGTAATTATTTGATCACATACATACATATAATACCTAAAATAAATTCAAAATATAAAGACAGCAATTATAATTTATAGATGTTTTTTTAATTTTTTTCGATATATATTTGTATAGTTTTTCTAACTTTTTTTTTCCTTAATTATAAATGTTGTCATTTTTTTTGTTGTTTATACACTGATGTAATTAAATATAAAAATTTATAGTATACCATTTTTTCCCCCAGTAGTCAAATTTTCTGGATCTGTTGCTGATAGTTTTTTATTCTTTGCCTCCAATTTCACATGCCACAAATTTTGCAAAGAATATCATATTGAGCCCAATCATGACTTTTAAGTTTATGGGATTATAATTTTTATATTGATTAGTGTATCCATGTGTGTTTCAGTGTTATGCCAAAGCAGTAATTGTTCTTTTGTCCATTCTTTATGAGTTCGTTCACTTATGTCATTGATTTATATGTTTATATCAGCCTATAGTCTGACTGGGAGCATTCTTCTGTCTGAACTTTGTCAGGTTTGAAATCTCATGCTGTTACGCTCTATGAAGCGGGTAAATTGGGTCATGCCAGCATTTCTGATCTTTGCAAGGATCTTAGCACTCTGGAAGGTGCAAAATTTGAGGGAGAACTGCAGGAATTTGCCAATCATGCATTTAGCCTGCGTTGTGTATTAGAATGTCTACAATCAGGTGGAGTTGCTTCTGATGTGAAAGTTGAGGAAGGATTTGATAAGATGGATATTGCTACTCCAAGCAATGATGAACCAAGCTCTCTAACGGCTGAAATATCTTTGGCTGAAAAATCAGGAGACTCGGGTATTACAGAAGCTGAGACAAATAATGACGATTTATTGAGTTTAAATTTGGAGAAGTCTGCAGAGGCTTCTGTTTCCTATGAAGCTGTTCCCAGTGATGGAACCAGTTCTATTATATTGGAAGGCGATGGCAATGACGTACAAGATTCCAGTAAAGACGACAATCTCCAAAGCGACGAGAAATTAATAGTTGAAGGGTCAGATGTTGGAACAGAATTGGTAAAGAGGAAAAAGAAATATCGTGTAGATATTCTACGCTGTGAAAGCTTGGCTTCTCTTTCACCAGCAACCCTTGATCGTTTGTTTCTTCGTGACTATGATATAGTTGTGTCCATAGTGCCTCTTCCTCAATCATCAGTTCTTCCTGGACCCTCAGGTCCAGTTCATTTTGGTCCCCCTTCATATTCCTTTATGACTCCTTGGATGAAATTGGTACTATATTCGACTGTAGCTAGTGGGCCTCTATCAGTTGTTCTGATGAAAGGGCAATGTCTGCGCTTGCTTCCTGCTCCATTGGCTGGTTGTGAGAAAGCTCTCATATGGTCTTGGGATGGTTCTACAGTAGGAGGGTTAGGAGGGAAGCTTGAAGGAAACTTAGTGAAGGGAAGTATACTTTTACATTGTTTAAACTCACTTCTTAAACATTCAGCCGTTCTGGTGCTGCCTCTCAGTAAGTTCGATCTTAATGAATCTGGAAAGTTGGTTACTATGGATATCCCTTTGCCCTTAATGAACGCTGATGGCTCAATTGTTCCTGTTGGAAAAGAATTAGGAATATGCGAAGAGGAAAGTTCAAATCTGAATTCTCTATTGACTGATTTGGCAAACAAGATGGAGCTGTGCACAGTTGGGTATATCCGCCTTCTTAGACTGTTTAATGAAAGAGCGTCTGACCAGTTTTCATCTGAAGAGAAGTATGATTGGGTTCCGTTGAGTGTTGAGTTTGGGATGCCATTATTTAGCCCAAGGTTGTGTAATAATATATGTAGAAGGGTGGTTTCATCTGAATTGCTTCAATCTGGATCATTTGATGAACACCATCGTGCAATGCAAAGCTTAAAGAAAAAAATACATGACATTTATGCAGAGTACCAAGCAACAGGTCCTGCTGCTAAGGTACTTTACCAGAAGGAGCAAGTTAAAGAATCTTCACGACAACTTATGAACTATGCTAGTGGAAGATGGAATCCACTAGTGGACCCTTCCTCTCCCATTTCAGGGACATCAAGTGAGCATCAAAGGTTAAAACTTGCAAATCGAGAACGCTGTAGAACTGAAGTTTTAAGCTTTGATGGCAGTATTCTTAGGTTTGTATACTTTTAAACACTCAATCTTGAAGATTTCTGGATTTTCTTATCAGATAAATAAGTGAATTCTTTTAGCATTGTCTTGACAAACATGAAATTGGTTTTTTTATCATAAATAATTGCCTGTCTTCTTTTATAATCTAATTCAATTCTAAATCTAGAGAAGTATAAAATTTGCAATTGCACGGTTATGAAGATAGTGATAGAATGTCTTATATGGTAGTCATCATTTACTTTCTCTTGACATGGTATCTAGACTTTGACAAGAGACAAATAGTATTCTTGCATATTTGGTGTGGTTATTAGTAGTAGTATCTTACTATACATGTGAATCGTATCTTGAATTGATACAAAATTGATCTCAGTCGATATGAATACTCGTGTATATCTATTTGAACAAGAATTCAACTTGAATCCCAATTCTTTATGATGAATACTTTTGAACAAGAATTCAACTTGAATCCCAATTCGTTATGATGAATACTTGATCACTATGATGACCAATCTTGCCAAACTTTGTATAGCCTCCCTAAGCCACTTTTCTTTTCTCATTCAATTTATGGCTTGAATCTTGAATTATTTTGAGATTTGTATGAGGTATCAGCTTATATTTTTGCTAGGTTACTGTTTTTGCTCAAAAATGTCATTTGTATCTTACGATTCATAATAAGATTCAATTCATGATACGAAAAATAGGTATTCTAATTTAGGATTTGAAACTCGATTTGATAACTAATTGATCCACTATCCAACTGTGGGAAACATATCTGGTATTCAAGTTTCTGGGAGACTGATTCCTCCGCGACCAGTCTTAGTACTCACATTTATAACTTTTTTTATGCGATCTCGCATTGGCATCCTTTGTTTTTGTTTGGAGGTGATTGTGGTATTGAAAATTATATTGACAATATTTTATACAACCTCGGGACATAAAAATTAGAAACCTAGCATTCCATCTGTTCATTATTCGTAATTTTGGTTTCTTATCACCAATTCTCAGAAACTATATACTTTTGAATGGTGCATGCAGATCTTATGCCTTATCTCCTGTTTACGAAGCCGCCACAAGGCCCATTGAAGAAGGCACACAAGCCAACACGATAAAAGCTGAATCAGATGAAAATGATAATAAAGAAGTAATTCTTCCCGGAGTAAATCTTCTTTTTGACGGTGCTGAGTTGCACCCGTTTGACATAGGTGCCTGCCTCCAGGCACGTCAACCTATTTCCTTAATAGCGGAAGCAGCAGCTGCCTCGACATCTTTAGCAATCAAATAGTTCTGCAGTAGAGATTACAGCATGTGATATCCATGTTTGTTTGGCAATGGTAGCGATTGCTACGGTCTTTGTTTTCATCTTCAAGCTTTTGGTTGCCCACAAAGTTGGGCTCAGGTTGAAGGTTAGTTTCATTTTTTTGCTTGCATGTATTTTACATGTTATCTCACCATTTTAATGGTTGTAAAATACATTCAATGTTCAAACTTCAACCTTCCGAGTATGCTGCAGTCTTACCACTGCTGTCCTTGAGGCTTAATGGTCCCGGTTTTCTATTTGAAACAAGGATGAATGAAATGCTGCTCTATTGGATATACTGAACTTGCCGGACTGAAATATTTTTCTTTTAATTTCATCTACTTTGTTCCGCAGTTTCTATCTATACTTGTGCAAGCTCCTGTCTAAAATTACAATACAATCTTGTTAATCAATGCAAGTTTAATTTGTTTTGGATTTCACCTGATTAGGAGATTGAAAGCAGATAGTTATGAAAGAGGAAATATGTAATCTTTGTCAAACAGTTCTATTGATATTTACCGACAGGTTATTTTATTCCCGTCGCATACTTGCAGCAAAACTGATATTAAGCAATACTTTATTCATATTGTTATTGATATGATTATAAATGATTACACTTTTTGACTATGTTTAGAGATGTTCTTTCAAAAAACGATGTGAATTCCTCGTCTTTTAACTTGAGCTGCATCCTTATCGTCAAAAAAAAAAAAAAAACTTGAGCTGCATCCATGCTTTTTGTTTATATATGCTTTTTTACCCGCACCTTAATCTAGGATAATAAATATTGAGCGCAATATAAAGTCTCAATTGTGGCACACATCCTCTCTTGAAGGGAGAATCCTCCTTGCGCAACAAACTAACAACTGAGCATAATAAAACGTTAATTTAGTTAAGTGCTTCCAGATAAGTATACTCTTCGTATATATCGTGGAAGAACAACACCACTGCAAATAAGCATCACCACCAGAGAATCCAACAAATATAAGTGCACGTACACGCAAATTAATATACATAAGCATTGTTTTCTTTCACCCCATGATCCTTCAAATGTAAAGGAAAAGGACTCTACAAATAATCCAGACAAGTCTAATGGTTTCCGGATTAGGTAATCTGAATAAATACGATCATGGGGTGAAACAAAGGGAAACTTGGCCTTTCGGTAGGGTAATGGATGGTTCGAATTTTGAAATGCGGAAAGCTTCAGCATTGGATTCTTTTGTATGATCCACATTGCATCAAGAGTGTATGTAGTCCACAACGCCCAGATAACTCTATAAATAGGGGTCCCTGTTTTCATTACAAGTAAACTACATCTGAAGAAAAAAAATCATGGAATTCCCTGACTTTAATCCGAACATCAAACTAGCGGCAGTCTACTACAACGGCGGAACACCACCCCATCTGTTTAGGATTCACAACGATGTCACCCTCTCCGGGCTGAAGGATGAGCTGAATCAAATCAACTGTCAACTCAACCACATAGACACGAGGAGGGTGATCAGTGTTAAATATCGATGTCCATTGTCCGACTTAGTTTCATCTCTTCGATTCAGCCGGATGAAACTCACAAACGACGTCGACGTGAGAACCATGTTCTCTGTCTTTGGTCAGCACAGTACTAGAGGACCGATCGAGTTGGATGTTTAGTTGGTTAGATCTGCTGAACAAATTCTGAAAAGTTTGAACTGGCCCAGGAACTACGAAGAGATCAAGGCTCTGCTGGAGGGACCAGATGAAGAAATTAGTTTAGGTGATTTGTGATAATGTGTCATGTTTTAATTAATCACATGTTTTATGTTGTTTTAATGTGCCATGTTAGGTGATCCGTGATAATGTGTCATGTTAAACCTTTTGAATAATATATATATTATTTAAACTTTCATTATGTTTTAATTTACGTCAAAGATGTTCATTTAATCTAAAAATAACCAAAGTTATGTATTCTGGATTCTGCAATTCGGATTCCATAGGGCGTAACTATATGATTTTTTTGTATGGACCACATTGCACCAAGAGTTTATGCGGTCCACAACATCCAATGACCTCTATAAATAAGTGTTCTCCTGTTTTCGGCTTCAATACCAGCAAAACACACAAACACACCAAAGAAAACAATGCAAATTTTTGTCATTAAGCTGAGGATCTTTCTCACGCAGTCGCAAATAGATAGCTCTCTATTTGACCGCATCTGTGTGATGAAGATCTTCTGCATGCTGACAAAAATATATAGATACAAAGAGGTTGCTCTATATTTGAATATCAAGAGGTTTCTATGAGTTAGATCTTGCTGCCTGTCAGATGAATATGTCATTTGGCAAGGCAACAGGATCTAACTAAGAGAAAACCTCTTGAAACACCTTCTCTTTTATGCATTTATTACTTATTTTCCATGAAATCTTTCTAAAAAAATCCTCCAAAATAGGCTTTCTGGTGCAGTTCGGATTATATATTCCGGAATTTTTTTGTCATTTCCGGAATATATAACCCGGATTCCCTCAGTTTCATTTGGACGGTGCGTTGCCAAAGGTTTGGCCGGTTAGTGGAGTTCTGATGCGTTTTTTGGACGGTTTTGAATGACAAACATGTTTTCCTTGACTTCCAAATGACCTAGGACTTGTTTTAAGCTATAAATATGCTAGCATGTTCAACAAATTCCTTCATTCTTCACTTCATCTCTTTTCTTTCATTTTCTTCAAATTTTCTTAAATTTTTTTAAGTTTTTGGGAGTGTTTGTGGTCTCATGGTCATTGTTGACCGTTCATACAACCCCTTTTGCGCGGGTTATATAACGGTCAACAGAGACCCTTGACATAAAAAAAAGACACTAAAATTTCATATCGACGTTGTCCAGATTTTAAAATCCGGAAATCATTAACAATCTGGTTTGGAAAATAAAATCCGGACCAGGGTAATTTTGGCATTTTTGCAGCGCGCGTGAGAAAACAGCAGGGTGGGAAAAGTAATACTCTAATAATAATGCTAATGAAATCTTTGCTCGTGCTCAAACTGTTACTAAACCAAGTGAAGTTGCAATGTTACAGTCTTTTTAGTTGAGAGAGCAAACAGAGTATTACTCTTCCCACCCTATAGCATTCTCGCGCGCCCTATTTTTTTTTCTTCAAAAATGCCCTTGAACTTTTCAGATTTCATAATCCGGAATGGTGTTTTCCTTTGTTAAAGGGTGAAAAAATGAGTTACGAATTTTTCCAGATTTTGTAATCCGGTAACTTCATTTTTCCGGATTTTGTAATCCAGAAACTTCAAAAAATAGGGTGTGCTACATGATTTTTTCGGATTAGAAAGAGGTCGAATCCATGGTGAGGACCAAACTTTGATTTGGGAGCCATATCCAATCTTCCACCTATATCCCAAGTTAATAAGATTTTGAGAACTCCATATGCTCCTCCAAGTATAGCTTGGATTGTGACCTATGTTGACATCCAAGAAATCCCTTCTAGGGAAGTATTTGACTTTGAGAATGCGAGATAGTAAGGAGCTAGGATCAGTTAGGAGTTTCCAACCTTGTTTACTGAGCATAGATAGATTGAAGGCTTCCATGTTACGAAAACCAAGTTCCCCTGAACTTTTATGTAAGGTAAGTTTATCCCACCTCATCCAATTAATCCCTCTACTCCCATCTTTTTTAGACCCCCAATAAAATGAGTTCATCATCCGTTCTATCTCATCACATAAAGAGGAAGGGATAGGAAAAGCGCCCATACAATAAGAAGGAATAGCTTGCGCAACCGATTTAATAAGAACCTCTTTACCTGCACGAGAGAGAGACCGGGAGCTCCAAGCCTGACATTTCTTCCAAACTCTATCTTTGAGGTAATTAAAAATAGCTTTCTTATTTCGACCAATTAAAGAAGGAAGGCCAAGGTATTGATGTTAAAAAAATATAATATTTAATAAAAGAGTTTCTTATAATAATGTTAATATCTCTCTAAAAAATCATTCAAAATTTTTAAAATTTAAGCATAATTAAACAAATTTTAATTTAATAAAGACTAAAATTGGGTGTTGAAATTTTTTATAAAGACCAAAACATGACACTTTTTTTTATGAAAACAAAAAACAAAATTCAATATATTTATAGAAACTAGAAACTTATTTAACCCGATAAATAAAAAGGGTTAAATACGATCTCAGTTCTTATAAATTTATAAGTTTTCAAATTTAGTCGCTATTAAATTTTAATGTTAATTTTTGTCATACATAATATTGTTGTTTGTAAGAATAATCCCTATTTTGATTTTTTTTATAATTTTTTTACGAATAATGGATACTTTTGATCATCCAAAACAGTCCCTATAAAACATAAATAGAAAACAAAAATAAATAATTTTTTTTAAAGAAAAAACTCAAGAGTTGATAATTTTACATAGACTACAAACTTATTTAACTTAACCTAGTTCTCGTAAGCTTAGCTCAATTATAATATATGCAAGGTCCGGTTTCAAACCCGTACCAAAAAAAAAATTATTTAACCCAAATAAAAATAAAAGTTATAAAAAATGAGAGTTTATTACCCGAGTATGAGGGCTGAGCACCTGAGAGGGTACTTGAACACCCACCATGAGTCGCTGCTCTGTTAAGCCAGCATTATTGACAAGACTCTGAAATTATAAGGAAGTTATTTGTGTCTATAAATAACCCTATATTTATATTTCAGGTTAGGTCAATTGAGACTCTGAGAGTGGCTGAGGACCCAAACCAGTCCAATCTCAAAGTGCTACCCTTGAATGTAAGGCCCTTCGGAAACTCAACTCATACTCCCATATTTTCCATCATTTTAATACCCTCACTTGAGTGATAGGTTTGCGTCACTAAACCCGGTGCCCAACGCTTCTCACTAGTCATATATAAAGGCTGATACAATTTTGTAGTGAATCGATGTGGGACTTATTTATTTCATTTTTACCATGAAAGGAACGAGATTGATATCGTTGTTCTCCAAGCAGCATCTACGTCCTTCTTCTCATCCTCAATTCCGATTCTTCAACTCTTCTTCTTCATCAGCTTCCTCTAACAAGCTCTTCGTTGGAGGATTATCATGGTCTGTGGATGAAAAATCCCTCAAAGATGCTTTCTCTTCCTTTGGAGATGTCACTGAAGGTGTCTTTTCATTTCATCCTTCTACGTGTTCGACGTTATGTCTCACTCATTTTTCATTATATTGGGTCAATCATATGCTCTAAATCAAAAGGGTCATTTTTGTTTTTGCAGTGAGGATAGTGTATGATAAAGATAGTGGTAGAGCCAGAGGCTTTGGATTTGTTATCTTTTCAAACGAAGATGCTGCAAAATCTGCAAAAGATGCGATGGATGGAAAGGTTGGACATTAACAATATATCTTATTTTATCATTGTCTATTGAAGTTTGTTTTTTCTTCTGATAATGGTGGTGTTTTCTTTGCAGGCATTGTTGGGTAGACCGTTGAGGATAAATTTTGCTCTTGAGAAGCCCCGTGGTATACCAGTTGTTGTTCCTCGATTTACAGATGACGGAAACTTCAACAGGCACTAAATTTAATTTAGTTGACGGAATTTATGTACGTGTCTCAGGATCATATTAAAATTATTAGATAATGGCTACAAAGTTTGTGTATTGATTATCACGTTTTCAATTTGTAGAAAATGAAATATAACAAGCTTGTTGAATCAATTTTTTACATCAGGATAGTAGTTATGCAGATATGTCATTGAGTGGATCATTTAGAAAATTTTGCACAAATCATGCTTGACACTATGATTTTATGTTTAGAGTATCAAACTTGAGCTCTTCAGTCCAAGCCGAAAAGTCACTAGTTTCCCTCATAATTTCATAGTTCTTTCGGACAAAGTTTTGACTCGTTGAAGTAAAAGAATTGTACCTGTAGAACTATTTTGTGCTGGGAATAATAGTCTTGGTTAGTGAAATGCGTAAGAAAGAGAGAAATAAGAGAAAAAGTAAGGGGTATGATGAGTAATATGTTAGAAAAGGGAAATAGAGGTGTAAAAGTCTCAAGTGTAGAAATGGAAAATGTGAAAAATTTAGGACTTGTCCTTGAGGTTGAACTATTAGTAAGACAATGGCCACACAACATCATTTAAATGTTCTCCTTTCCTTTTAGTAATAGTAGTCATAGTCATGTGATTAAATTAGATGTTAAGATGCTAATTAAAATTCTTATGGATATGTGGAGGTAATTCAAAGCATCAGCAAATTATGAGCAATCTGAACTCTTTGCTTCCAAGTTAGTGCCACAGAGTTTAAGCTATTGGTAAACTAAACCCAATTATCAAGAGAACCATTTTCAGTAAACTCGTAGAAAAGATAGGTATTTCCTTTGCTTACACAGAACCCAGATAGTCTTGTAATGTTGGCGTGGTTAATTCTCCTTAGAGTGCTCATCTCCGTAGAGACACCACCTTTGAGAACCTTAACTGCAGATGCATTACCCTTCAAGCATGCTCGCGAAACCGAAGATCCCTTTATTGTCTTAGCTTCACCAAAAAAGCTAGTTGCCTTATGCAGCTCCTCAAAGTTATACACTGTCAACTCCAAAAGCTCAGCAATAAGTTCAGGAAATTCATTCTCCTTCAGAGACCAAGTATGTAAGAAGATACTTGAATCCATTTTCCATTTGCTTGGAGATGGACCAAGAACACCTGAGTGGAACATGCAAATTGAGCCTTGAAGTGAGGTTTGTGAATCCATATATTTTCTGAGCATCAATACTCAATAGCCTGACATGTTGTGAGTGCCTCATAGGTGTTGTTGGCAAGAGTGAAGTAGTTTTCATCCTCAGTCTTCAAGATGTATCAGGAATTGTGCTGGAAGTGGTGACCAACAAACGCAGTTCACTGGTATCCGTCGGAATAGTGTCTCCATCTGAGATATTGTTGGCATTGGCTATGAGAGGGACCGTGGAGTTCGAGAGATAAGATAAGCTGTGGTGGTTGGAGTGTTGTATTGAGGAGGGTTTGATTTGATGGTGAGGTACTGTTGCAAATATTACCATATGAATGGTTGGAGGGGACATTACAATCTAGTTGACTGTTGTCTAGATAGTCTTGCTGAGATTTTGTTTGTGGGATGTGGAAATTGAGAATTAAAATTAGAGTAATTGTGCACAAAATAATGAACCCATGATTCTTATTGAATATGTGCAACTGAGCAGTGACCCCCTCTCATTGCATTTGTGGACTTTTTTTTTTTCATTCTCCCTCCCTACCCGCGTTAAGCACATTTTCTATACATACCATAGCGTTTGATGTGATATTAACCGGGGACAAGCCGGAATTCGAACATTAGTTTGTTATGTTGTGGGAGACTACTTTTGCTAGACTCAATTTCCGTTGATATATACGAAATGGTCTTTGTTTCTCCCTAAGAAAAAAAGAAAAGAAACAAAGTCCTTTAATTTGAATACACAAAATAAGATTACACAATGCATAGCATTGTTTTAGTTTTACTATCCCATACATTATATGCATTAAATGTGACATAATGAACAAGTAGTTAATGTCCATGTATTTGTCAATTGATGATGCGTGACTAGCTGCTCTCTATGGTTATTTTGAAAATCGTGATCAAATATAGTGCATATGTTGCTGAATAGTGGAGAGTATTAGAGCGGTTGAGGCTGACTTTTGAGAGAGGCCATCATAGAATTGAGCTTAATATTGATTCTCATGTTGTTGCAAATGCCTTAAGAGGTGGCAAGGAGCGGGTAAGGTGGTCAAACTCGAGATTTTACGTCAACTCTTCTTTTTGTTAAGGTACAATCGACTTATAATCTCGACTCGTAAACTTATTCGAGTTTACTTTATATTAAAACTATCAACTACATAGACATATATATAATATACTTATATAATTTCAAATTTTAAAAATGGATGATTCAAAATTTTATTAGATTTTTTTTCCTTCAAAATTTCAACTTAAATAAAACCAAAATATATCAAATCATCGTAATAAACTGTCAATGCTCGTAAACTTGCATCAAACTAAATAAATTACTCTACCAAGTCATAAGAACATTCAAAAGACCATATAAAAACAAGAGTTTGATAAGTTTCTAAAGTTGTTAGACATAAATGAGAAATCAATTTGCAATGTTACGCATCTTTGCATGCGAGCCAAATTGTCAAGAGCAACCAGTCTATTCATACGAGATGAAGCTCCAATGATGAATCAATTTTGCTTTGAAGCTTTTGATCGAACTATGTGGGATTTGACAAAAAAGGTAGGTAAGGCAAACTCAGAAAAACCATTTGGCAAGAAAGTTGTTGTCTTGGGTGGAGACTTTAGACAAATTTTGGCGGTCGTTAGAAAGGGATCGATAGTTGAAATTATTAAGGCAACAACTTGTTCATCAAAAATTTGGAAGCATTGTAAGGTATTGAAGTTGACAAAAAAAAAATGAGGTTGAGCAGTGATACATCAAACAAGTCACAAAATGATGTCAGAGTTTGCGGATTGGATTTTGAAAATTGAAGATAGTCTACTAGATGCAAATGAAAATTTAGAAGCAAAAATTCAAATACCTGAAGAATTGTGCATTTTATCCAAATATAGTTCAAAAAGAACCAAATGCAAATTTCTTTGAAGATCAAGCAATTCTTTGTCCAACATTAGAGGTTGTTGAAGATGTTAATAATTTTGTACTTTAATTCCTGGCGTGTCTAAAGATTATTTAAGTTGTGATACACCGTGTAAGTCTGTAAGTCCGACGATGATTACCAAGTTCAAAGTGATTGGTTCACATCAATTTTTTTAAATGATATTAAATTTTTCTAAATAAATGCTTGTATTTTAATTTTGGTGGACTTGCTGATAATTCGTTCAGTCATATTTTAATCTATACTATGTTAGATTCATTTAGGCTTGTTGAATTCCTATAAACTTAGATGCTCCAAATTACAGTTATTTTTCCGTTTTCAATTATATTTCCTCAGAATTTACATGTATTTGAATCTTGTTGAGGGGAGTGATTCAGTTATGTTAGTGTCACTGTCTTTCATAGCACACTAATTAGAAGGAAATCATAATATAATTAGAGTAACCAAGATAGAGTAGGACATGATTGTTTCCTCTTTGTGTGTCTTTTAACCTTTTCTCTTCACTAGTCTTTATGTGCTTCGGCTTAATTTTCAAATTTTCTCTCATTTAATCTATTATCATGATTTGAAGGGCATAATGGCACCATTAATGGACAGAGACAAGCATGGTTGAAAAAATATAGCTCGAAGCATCTCAAATTGTTCGGATCATGAGCTCTACTCCTGTGCTTTCCTGTTTTTCCTGTCTCGCTTGTAGCTTATGAATTATGAATTTGGATTATTCTAACTTACCTAGTTATTTGTAAGGTTCAAGTTGGTTGCACTACATATTTTATTTTGGCGTGAAATTATATAAAGTTTGGTGGTCATATTTGATTTTTTTTTTTTGTATATGGTATCCATTGAATTTTAGTTGACATTGAAAATAGAATTTCAGTATGTAGGCTGTATATGCAGAGAAAAAATTGGAAAAAAAAATTATCATAACAAAATAACTCCTTAAGTTGTGGACTTTGTGATTTTGAGAGTAGGGCTTCTTAAGTCGGTTGAAAGTCAACAAACCTAACAAAATCCGTTCATAAGTCAAACACAAACTCCAACTTAACAACTCAAAACATCTTAGAATAACATTCTTTTTGGGAGGGATATTGGAAGAGACATAAAGATTTGCAAAGAAAAATATTTATAAAAAATAAACAAAAAAATATTTATAAAAAATAAACAAATCCTCTTCTGCCTTGAATATATGCAACAAAACAAAAAAATTGGTGGTCTTGAATATAAGCAAATGTCAACTACTTCTATCATATGTAATGTTACAATTTCTAACTTACCCTTCATAACTTTGAGGGAAATAAACGACATCAACTAATTTCCTTAAAGGTGTGATTTTTTGTTGCTTATATTCAGGATTGGGGAGAGAGAGAAAGTTTGTAATAGCCACATCATTATAGAAATTTGAAGGGCTTGCGCTACAATTACTTTTATGAGTTTCAAATAACAAAAAATGAAGGTTAATGAATGAAAAGTGTGTGTTAGTAGCATTTCTCTTATCAGAATATAGGTATGAGTCTGCGCCTCTTTCGAGACCACTCTTCTCTGCTCTGTTAAGCCAGAGTGGTTACCATCTTGAATGAGCGTAGCAGTGCACTCAGAAGTCAGAAGAATGTTCAAAGCTTTTATCAAGCTTTGTGATCATTTTCCGTTTCCATAACTCAAACCATATTGCCGATAATTCATTCCCGTCATTTTAATACCTCCACTTGGGTCATAGGCTTGCGTGACCAAGCCGACTTTAATTTTCTAACTACTCGTATATAAAAAATTGCACGCTTATTAAAAAAATCGATGTAGGACTTGTATTCATTTCATTTTAATATTGATATCATTGTTTCTCAAAGCAGCAGCTGCTACATCACTCTTCTCTTTCTCAATTTCAATTCTTCAACTCTTCTTTACAATCATCAGCTTCCTCTAACAAGCTCTTCGTTGGAGGATAATCATGGTCTGTGAATGAAAAATCCCTCAAAGATGCTTTCTCTTCCTTTGGACATGTCACTCAAGGTGTTTTCCATTTCATGCTTTCTACGTGTTTGACATTACGCCTAACTCACAATTGTATCCACACTTTGATTGAAGTCGTGTCCGGTGTCTAACACCTACACCACACACATATATGTATATGTGGTTACACTCAACATGAATGATATATGAACAGACCTTGAGGTTGTCTACACCATATTTTGATACAGTAAAGTAGTATAAATTGATTTTTTTATTCATTTTATACTATCTCGAAATCCATGCCAGCTTGAATTGCCTCATGGGAATGATATGGTGTTGCTAAAAGTTGTTGGTTTTTGGTTGTTAATACAACACTGCTCTACATTCAATTATGTTATTTTCTAAAATAATATTCGGTGTCGACCTGTTAGTTCTGGGGCTGTTCTTTTCATAGCTTTTTATTAACAAAAGACTAAATACCTACGGCGATCCCTTAAGATAGGTATTTATAATAAGTTAGTTTTAAGTTTTTTCGTTACAAATTGGTTTTAAGTGATAGAATATTTACACTGTTACTCATTTTTCCAACCAACTTCGTTAGAAAGTGCTTATGGACCATTTAATATTGAGTTGGTAGGTTCAAAAATGCTTATGACATCAAACATGATTACTTACTCACATTTTCTTCTTGTTTATAAATTCAAGCCTAATTTTACAGATAAATATTTTATAAACAATATTATAAATCAAGTAATCGATAAATTATGTTTTAAAATCAAGACTGAATATTACGTTAAATGTTCACATAAACACTTTTTAATTGAGTTTGATGAAAATAGAATCATGATGCATATATTTTTTAACTTAAAAGGACTAATTTCTAATAAAACAATCTTAAAAAGACTAACTTGTTAGGAACACATATCCTAAATGACTGCATATGGTATTTGGCCATGACAAAATTACAAGTAGTTTTGCTAGTTATGTTTTATTCAAATATTGGCTCAAAATATTTCGGCATCACTTGTTATTACATTTTCCATTCTGAAATTTGGTCAAAAGTTCTGGAGTTTTCTCCTTCTCATCAGATGGATCCCAATTTAGTGAAGAGGATTGAATCTTAGACAGAATAACCAAAACCTCAGAAACAATTGGACGCAAATTGTGGTCATTGGCAACACAGCGTCCGGCAATCTCTGCCATGGAATATGCCATATTCAATGAGTATTCACCCCTCAAAGTTGGATCCATGAAAGCATGAAGTTTCTCCCTCACATTATCGCCTTCAAGTATTTCACTCACAACAGCTGATAGCCGCTTCTCTCCTCCATTTTTGTCACCAACAATTGCTTCCCTTCCTGAAAGAAGTTCCAACATCACAACCCCAAAAGCAAAAACATCCATCTTTGGACTAACCAAACCGTTCTCGATATACTCAGGTGGCATGTAACCATGAGTACCAACAACATGCCTTGTAAATTGGAACCCCCCTTCACCAAAATCGTCATCATCTACCACTCTTGCTAACCCAAAGTTACAAAGTTTGCCTCTAAAATTTCCATCCAAAAGCACATTGTCACTTTTCAAATTCTTGTGGATATGTGGAGGATTGACATAGTTGTGAAGGTAATTCAAAGCATCCGCCACATCCTGAGCAATCTGAACTCTTTGCTTCCAAGTCAGAGCCACAAAGTTTAAGCACTTGCTAAAATGAATCCAATCATCAAGAGAACCATTTTCGGCGAACTCATAAACAAGATATGTGCTTCCTTTGTGTACACTGAATCCAGAGAGCCTTGTTATGTTGGCGTGGTTGATTCTCCTTAGAATATTGATCTCCACTGAGACATCGCCTTTGAGAACCTTAACTGCAGCATCATCACCCTTCAAGCTTGCTCGGTAAGCTGAAGAACCCTTTATCCTGTTAGCTTCACTGAAAAAGCTAGTTGCTTTATGCAGCTCCTCAAATTTATACACTGTCAAAGACTCAACAGCATAACGAATCCCTTCTGAAGACAGAGAAAAGGAGGGGTTGGTTATACTTGTGTTGGTATTTGAGACTTTCTTAGGGGTGGTTTCGGTAGCTGCAGAAGACAAGAAACAATTGTTCTTATGCTGCTGACAAAAGCAGAATAACAACACAAAAAAGATAAGAAGCAGGAATACAGCTCCAACAGCGATTCCAACAACCACCCATTTCTTAGAAGAGCTTGAATCTTTATCCCTAGCTAGATTTTCCACATGAGGTTTTGACAGTGGTGTTGATGGTGGCAGTAGTGTCCTTTGTATCTTGGTAGGTGGCTTGTCTTTTAGAGGCACCATCAATGGAGTGAAGTAGAAGATAACTTGATCCTCATAAAGCTTGTTTGCATCCAAGACGCTCTGTGAATCAACCCCAAAAATCTCAGCAATAAGTTCAGGATATTCTCCTTCGGAGACCAGGTATGTAAGAATATACTTGAATCCATTTTCCATTTGCTTGGAGGTGGGACAAGCACACCTGAGTGGAACATGCAAATTGAGCCCTACAGTGAGGTTTGTGAGTCCATATATATTCTGAGAATCAAGAGCCTGACATGTTGTGAGTGCCTCATAGGTATTATTGGCAAGAGTGAAGTAGTTTTCACCCTCAGTCTTCAATGTGTACGAGGAATTGTGCTGGTAGTAGTGACCAGAACAATAACAGTTCACTGGTACCGTAATCATGGTGTCCGTTGGAATAGGATCAACATATGAGATGTTGTTGGCATTGGCTATTAGAGGGACTGTTGAGTTCAAGAGATGAGCTATGGTGGCTGGAGTGTTGTAATGAGGAGGGCTTGATTTGAAGGTGAGGTAAGATTGACAGGAGTTGATGCTGTTGCAGATATTACCATATGTAGAGTTGGAAGGGTCATCACAATCTAGTTGATGGTTGTCTAGATATTCTTGCTGAGATTTTGTTTGTGGGATGTGGAAATTAAGCAATAAGATTAGAGTAACTGTGGTAGCACTGAATAATGTAACCATGATTCTCATTGATGTTGAGGTAACTATGGTTGGTGCGTGCTTTAATAATTGGATCCAAGTGCTTCCTTAGTACGTTGTCTTTGTGTTGTGCCACTGAGAAGTCCCCCTTTCATTACGTTTGTGAACTTTTTTTTGTTTTTTCTCCCAACCCGTCAAGCACGTTTCCTAGACAGTAGACATAGCATTGTGGTCCAATGTGATATACTCCTTCTATCCCATAATAATTGTCATATTTGTTAAAGAAGAAAATTGTCACTTTTGTTTACTTGTTATTTTTCAATTGTACCCTCAAGCTAGTACAATTTACACCACTCCTAAGTTATTACTCTTTCCATTTTTTGTGATGAGTACACCAAGAATTTATAAAGATATATTAGTAAAATGACTATTCCTTTCTTTCATTCATCATCTTCATTTTAATATAACTGAAATGATCAAATACAACAAATATTGTGGGATAGAGTATATGGAACCGTTGTTTTTTGTTTTCTAAATACTTTTTTTCACAGATGTCATCCTATTCGTGATACAATTGAACATTAACCGACAAAACATCGAGATTCGAACTTTAGTTTGACACGTTGTAGGAGACTAGTTTCTTTTGCTAGGTTTCAATTTCGGTTGGTATATAGAATGATGATGATTGCTCTTGGGTTTCGGTCCTTTTTTTTTTGTATTCCTTGACCAACAAAAATTAGCATAAATGGATTTGGTAGTTTTGCATTTCAGAAGTGCTTGCACCACACACTAAATATGAATGTGGCTATCATGAGTAGTTGATGGAGGCTTATCCAATCCAATGCTTATGACAAATCGGGGATTAAATTTTGCTCCACAAGTCAATAACCTCAATGGTGAATCCCAATGGGGTCGCTATATCACACAGTTGGAAGCACCAGCAAAGCATCCCATGTTTTGGGCATTGAGTGATTTTGACGTTAATATGGAATTTGGTGATTTGGAATATTTGAGTCATAAGAAATGAATAATGTCTTTGTGATTGTGGAGAATCAGAATGGTTCTTGGGTAGGTAAAAGGATCGTCTCCAAGAGGATATAAAACGAATTTGGTGTTTGAGGAGAGTTAATAGATGAACGGATAAGGGTGTGGTCTCTGGTTCGATTATCACCTTCCGTAAATACTAACAAGTTAGTAATAATTAATATACTGACATTAATTCTTTAGAAAATAGTGGTCTCCGCTTGTTCTACTAATGATGTATTAGGCATTTGAAATTGTAATTTGTTTGTAGCTTTGTTATGTTTGTTGAATTGCCTTCTTTCTTTTTTGTCTCACTTGTACATGGAGTAGTAATTATGTTCTCACAACATTTTTCTATTGATTACTCAACATATATTTTTGATTTTTTTAGGTATGTTTAGAATATTATAAAAAGTTCTTCATCAATAAATGAACATAAAATTTGATTTCTTTGTCCAAATTTTCGTTACTTTTATCTTTGAGATTTTGACGTTGAAGAGGTTCATATCTAACTCAACCGATGTGAAGAATATTATAAAAAGTTTTTCATCACAAAATGAACACAAAATTTGATTTCACCTTATATTACATTTATTTTGGAGGCATATTTAGAATATTATAAAAAGTTCTATAACAAAAAGTGAACGTAAAATTTAATTTCTTTGTTCAGATTTTCGTTACTTTTATCTTAAAATTTTGATGTTAAAACGGTTTATATCTAAGTCAACGTCTTAACCCATGCAAAAAAATTAAATTTTTGAAGAAGAAATTTTTACTATGTTCTAAACATGCATTAAAAAATCATTCGAAAGTTAATAGTTGAAGGATGTGCCTGCTTAAGGACTAAAACTGCTTCCAAGATATTCTTGGAGGGACTTATTAATGACTATTTTTTAATGTGGAAAAAAAATTCGTAATTTTATATTGACTAAAAACATATTTAACCAAACAATTTAAGTTATAAATGTAAACAATAGATAAAATGTGAGGAACATATTTAACACACCATGGTAATGATTAACACATTGTTTTTATTAAGAACAATGCGAGGAACTTGATTAGGATTATGTCTTGGAGTCTTCAGTGATGACAATTAATTAAGGTTGGTGGTACTGACGTTGCCAGTGAAGCTGACAAACAAGTTAGAGGTTGTAGCTTGAGAAACAACACTTCTCATAGACTTGGTCAACTGCATTTAGTTATTCTAGTTAGCAAGTATGTTTTACTTATCCGGTCAACTTGGCTATCATGTTAATTAACATCTTGCTTTGGTATTTTCATGTCTAAATAAGTATATGAATTTTGATATACCGTCTTTTATTTTGTTTAATTTTTTTGGCTTGGTAGGTGTAAAACAAAATCACATGATTTTATACTTGTTTACATGTTACAAACTAAACTTAACAAAAACTTCATTTTCTAGTGGTTAAAAAAATCCTATAGGGTCAACCCATTTGGGTTTGTCCGGTTGTGTAGTCCTCCTCAAATTATTATGTTCGATTTTTCTTAGAGTCAATTTCGATGAGCTAGTTTAACTTCTTTAAAAAAAGGTCTTATAATGTCGAAAGATTAGTTGTTACTAGAGAGAGAAAGTTACTTGTCATGCAAAAAACCTTCTTTGTAAACTTTTCTTATGATTAGGTTTTCAAGCATGTCAACCTCTATCTATCAATAGTAGAAACAAACAGCTATAAGGATATGGAAGAATATTGTGGGTGTTGTTCGCTATATTCTGAATTAAAAATATATTTAAGAATCCAACATCAAAATTCAAAATTAGCCTTCTTGCCACCAGAATCATGAACACTTAGTTGATTTTTTTCTATTACAAATAAAGATGTACAAAATCAATGTACAAAAATGGGAAGATCTTTATTTGACATTGTTATAATGAAATAGATGGATATATATACGGGAAAATAAGTTGATGAAGAATGGAAGTTTGGGAAATTTCGCACAAACGATTGAGTGTTGATTTGAATAGTGTCCTATAAATTGGATGCTGATGAATAGTGTTGATTTGAATGGAAGTTTGTGAGCAAGAAACAACTTTTATAAATGTAAACAACTGGTATAATTTAGTGTGTTTGGTTCAACATTGATAGAATTGATTATGACAGAATTGATTTATGTTTGGATACAATAATGCAGAATTGATTAAACAAACTCAATGTTGTTGGATAGTTTTAATCAAAATTGTTTTTAAATGTATAATTATTAAAATGGACATAACTAAATACAAATTAATTGATTCTGATATACAATTTATTTATTTTTTTACAAAACGTCATATACAATTTTGAAGTCCTTTGGTGATGTTCTCCTTCGGACATCCTAAGTTAGGAGGACCACGTTCTTATGATATTTTTTTAAGGGGCAGATCCTTCTTTTCATCTTAATCTTAATCTTAATAATATACAAGCATGGAACAACAAATAGGAAAAAATCTTACATCAATCCAATGTGGCGAGCTCTCAACCCCCCACATGTCACATCATCATTAAAAACTAATTTTTCCTTGCCATTTTAAGCTTTCACACAATACAAACAATAAAATATAATAACCTCACATTTTCCCTCTTCAATTCAAAATTCAAATTTCAAAAAAATTCAAATTCTTCTTTCCCTCCTACTTTTTCTCCTATCCCAACAAATATCACTTTCTATTCCCCTTTCTCTCTCATTCATTTCAAACTTCGTTTCTTTTTTTCCTCTCTATCCAACATTAATTTCCCTCATTCTATTTTTATACTCTCTCATTTGAATCTAGATTTCTTCTTATATCTCTCTCATCAAGCTCAACCTCACTCTCCATTTCTTTCTTTCTCTCTCCGCCATTTTCTTCTCTCTCAAATTCGCCATTTGTGATAATTACTTGCATCATCATTTCAGAATATATTATTTAATGAGTTTCTATTTTTCACGTCAGTTTAGTTTTGACTTTCTAATTGTTAATGATTAGAGGAAAATCTGCATATCCAAAATTT
>Ga0228710_1000132_pt1 | contig 67647 bp, 31 predicted proteins | sample MedpolnodulmetaG_FD_177995 | JGI IMG/M metagenome (GOLD analysis project Ga0228710, IMG submission 177995) | Root nodule microbial communities from Medicago polymorpha collected in Santa Monica, California, United States - pink nodules | ecosystem: Host-associated > Plants > Roots > Nodule...
ACTCACCGGTGGCATCTCCTCCCGCACCTGTGAAGAACGCTCCATCTCCTTCACCATCTGCCATCAACTCTCCACCATCTCCTCCTCCTGCTTCCTCTGGTTCACCCGCCGCCGCTCCTGCTGTTACTCCATCATCGATCTCCACTCCTCCTGCTGAAGCACCATCAAACAGCGCCGCTTTGAACAGATTCACCGTTACCGGATCTGCTGCTGTTGTGGTTTTCGCTGCCGCTTTGATGATGTAGAGAGTTACTCTTGAGTTTTTTTATTTTTGTTAATCACGCATTTACATTTACATGGATCGTGACAACTATTTACCTTTTTGTTGTTGCTCTTTTTCGATCTGTGTGACTACGATTCATTCATTCCATTAATTTAATTATACAATTTATTCGTTTCAATTATTATTCATATTATTTAAAAGTTAATATTCACATGTAATTTCAATGATTAGGGACAAGGACAAATAATTTCAATTCTGTTTGGTAAAGCAGAACATTCCCTCAGATCAGATCGCGTACACAACACAAGTACTATATTACAACCAAACAATAATGTACAAATGTTATTAGTTCTTTTGAGTTTCTTTCTTCACAATCTTGTCAATCAAGGGTTCAACGAATGATTCTAAATCCTCCATGTCATTAGTTACTTTTTCAACCTGTTGTGTATTACATCAGCCATTAGAAACCAAAAATTAATCACATAATCATAATTAGTGGTAAATGTTAATAGTGATAATGATAATAGAGTAAGAGTACCTTGTGTATGAATTCTTCTGTTATTTGAGCACCATGAACAGCTTGTTTTGATGCACTTTCTACAACCGCTGCTACTTTCTTTAGCTTCGCATCCTCAGGAAGCGTCTCTGCTAAATCCTCACTTACCTTCTCTGCTACGGTTGCAACTTTTTCTACTACTTCTGCCACTTTTTCAACCCCTTCAATCACAATCTCTGCCTCTCCTGAATCCACACATTTTAACCAGAGTTATCAAATACTAATGTAATTCTCATTACTCTTTTTATACACTCCCTTTCTATATCATATTGCTATTAATATACCTTCTATTCTTTCAAGTTTTCCCCAATTTTGACTCCAGAAAGGTAGCACGAAAGAAAGTAACGAACACAAAACCCATTTTACCCTGCATGTTCGTCATGATTATGCAGATGTGAGAAAATAATGACGAGAAACCAATGTATGTAATTTCGCTACGACTCATTTAGAGGAATACTTTTGTTAGAATAGATATATAGATAGATGTTTTGCATAGTTTGCAGTTAAAGTGTTTAAGCTATAAGCCCTTAATTAAGTTGTTTGTCCAAACATGGACATAATATTTAGATATCCTTGGAGAGAATTGGTTGTCACTCTCAAATGGTTTGCCTGGTTAATCTAATGCAACCTCTAATCATAACAGTAGTAAGGGATGTTAGTTCATACCAGGAAGAGAAGGCGAAAAATTTAGAAGCTGGGGCTTCAGGTTGAATCTCATCATTCTTTACTCTAATAAAGTACATGTTGAAAACAAATTTAGCATCAACATTCATAATGAAGTTTATTTGAAGATGGAAATTAAATTAAGTTTGAGGCCTTGAGTATAGCTACCTATTTGCATTAGTGCTAGTGTTGCTTTTGGTGCTAAAGAATTGCAGACCAGAATTCCTATTCCAATACCTACTTTCAACCCTAGCTGTTGTCACAATTGGAGTGTTCCTCTTGAGTCCACCATAGCTTGATTGGAATCTACTAGCACGAACTACATCAACAACACCTCTGAATTTCAAAGTTATCCATGAGCTTCTTGTTGACATATTGATTAGAGTTTTAAACTTTCAATTTCTTCACAACTTCTGGAATGAGAAAATATGATATAGACTTTCCAGAGGTACTTTCTGTTTATTTACAATTATAAACTCAATTATATAGATTCTTCAATTTTTACATTGGTATTTACGTGGGATTGGTGACACTTGCAAGCTATGCATTAGGAAGAAATCAATGAATAATTATAGAAAATTAACAGAAAATGTGGAAAATCATATGAAATAATAATATTTTGGATATGAATTTGGTTACTCCAAGCAAAGTTAAGGTCTAAAAAAAGGGTAACGTACGCCAATTATCATTGAACATTTATTTCATGTGTGTTCCTTGTAAGTAAGTTAAACGTTTGGTATTGAAGGCAATGCTTGTAGTATTTCCTTCTTCATTCTGATCTATTATTATGTTGCTTGTTGAAATTAGGCCTTTCTTTTGTCATCATGATTTGTTCCTTTCTAAAATATGTAACAAAAATCATAAGCGGATTGAACACATGTTTTAAGCAGGAAAATTAATATTGCAAGCATTGATTCTTGGGATGGAAGCATAATTGCTGTAGGCTTTGGCTGCCGGTTTAAGAGATAAAACAAGGGCTTGCTTTGAGATTTGTTAAAGGAACCACACAAAAAATCATTTTGTGGCACAAGGAAAATGATTTATAACAACATTCATAGAAAGTAAACATACTAAAGAGAGGTGTCATTTAGCATGGGAAAGACTACTTTTTTCCCATCATGGAAAAGTTGTTTTTTAACCATTTGATTAAATGTAGAACACAATCTTATCATGCTCTTCTAACATTGGATTTTTTTTCTCACTTTCTTCTCCAACCATTCTCTCTCCCACGTCTCTTTTACCCACTATCTTCATTATCCCCTTTCCATTTCATCGTGTTGTCTTTCTTCCAATATTTGCTTATCAATTATGGCAATAAAATGGTACAAATTACATTTATAAAATGATACAAAAGTAGTTTGCTTCTATTATCCAATTTCTGCATTCCATAGTACTAAATTATCTCGCTGTCAAAATAAAAATTGGTGCTATCTTAAACTCTTGGTCTAAACATGTTAACATCCCAAGTCATTAACAAGAGTTATGTAATGGCTTGCAAGAAACCCAAATGAAAGATCTTAGTGTTTCAATTTTTGTGGGTTTTGTTTTGTCCCAAAACTAGAAAAAGGATTTTCTTATATGATGGATGTAGTAGTAACTCCATTGAAATCAACATAAAAAATTAGATTTGAAAAGAGGTTGATATAAATCTAGAAGAGTCTTGTCATTATTAACAAGACAATCATTATTATTGAGGGGTTGAAAATTGTTCTGTTGATAAAATAAAATGTGCAACAAAATGTGGGAGAGAGAATGGTTGAGGAAGAAAGTGAGAAAAAAATCTAGTGTTAGAGAAGCATTATAAGATTGTGTTATTCATTTAATTAAATGGTTAAAAACAACTTTTCCATAGTGGGAAAAAAGTAGCATTTTCCATACTTAACCCCACCCTAAATTCATAGAAATTGAAAGACATACTCTACTGTTAATTTATTTTTGTTCATTCTACCTTAATTATCATAATTAAAAAAAAAAAGAGCTTGTAGCATATCTTTACATGTAACTTTAGCGTTATTATTTTGTTATAAAAAAAAAAGCATTTTTTTTAACATTTATCACATTATTTTGCATTTTTCAGATGGTTTATTCAGTGTCATTGTCTTTGTCTTGATAGCGGGCTGGAGTAATGTAAGCCCAAATATACCGACTTGAGCTGCCATGAAAGGGATATCTAAGGCAAAAACTACATTAAAAGTCAAGATTGCAACGCGTAGATTATTCTTTTGTTGCTGTCCAAGGCTACTTTTGGAAACACCTAACCCCTTGATCATAACAGATAAGGATAGGATTATAGTGTAGCTGCTCGGCAGCCGATTATCTCATGCTGGTTTATAGTATTTTGTGTGTACTTTTGATTGATTTTAGAGGTGCGAAATTGATTTGATATATTTAGTTGCTTTCGGGTAAAATTGAATTAGTTTTACTTGAAACTAAAAATTAGATTTTTATTTTGAAATTGACTTTAACCTTCAACTTTATTGTTCACTTTACTTTTACATAAATATATTAAAACATATATCATTTTACTTTTAACTTGATCAATTCATTCAAAATCAATTTTTATTGATGAATAATCAAACATACACTTCATCAAATTTATATAGTTTTTCATACGCTGGTTCAAAGAACATTTAGTCTTATGATTTTTTTTTAGGAAATTTAGTCTTATGACTTATTAATTTTTAATCATTAGTATTCTTTTATTTCAATTCATATTTATTGGTTAGTTGAACAATCAATTTATTTAATCTAATACTTTAAATTTTAATTAGATTATTTAAGTCGTTTGTTATCAATTAATTTATCAACTATGTATTACAAAAGTCTGTTATTAACTAGCTTATTCATCAACAATAGATTGATACAAATGATAAGAGATTTAGACTCTTTAAATATTTAGTAACAGTTAAACATGACGGTTAAATTTCGTACGAGTATCATGGTGAAAAAAAAAAAAAAACTAGCTTATTCCTTGTCAAATTAAATATTATTTTTAGAAGATTAACATTTAAGCTAACTCAATAAGAAAAAGAAAAATCATAGTTCCCCAAAGTCAAACTTTGAACCTAACAAACCAAGTATTCATCCAATCCAATACCTACTACCTCCTTCCTCTTCCACTCCTCATGTTTTGATTATTCTCCTCTTTCCCTTCATCCAAACCCATATTCAATATGGGACTTCATCACAGAAAACTCTTATCTAAATCTGAATGTGAACGCATCTGTGATGACGGTTGTACCACAGTTTCAAACTGTGATGATGATTGCCTCAAAGACTGCTATGCCTACAACCCTCCACCACCACCATCTTCTAATCAAACCAAACACAAAACCACCACTTACTTGATCATAAGTTTTTCTATTGTAGCAGCTATTTTCCTTGTTCTGTGCTGCTATGCCTTCTATGTCAAGTTTTTCTCCCGTAGGAACAGGTCAAGAAGAAGAACCTTGCTAACAAGGCAACAAACAGAACATGGTTTTGTTGTTGGTGAGGAACATGAAGATGGTTCCGTTGTAGACCACCCCATATGGTATATTCGAACTCCTGGTCTTCAACAATCAATTATTAATGCAATCACTGTTGTTAAGTATAAGAAAGATGAAGGTTTGATTGATGGATCAGATTGTTCTGTTTGTTTGAGTGAGTTTGAAGAAGATGAGAATCTTAGACTTTTGCCAAAGTGTAACCATGCTTTTCATTTACCTTGTATTGATACTTGGCTTAGATCACACATTAATTGTCCTATGTGTAGGGCTCCTATTGTTGTTGACCCTTTAAGGGTTCCATCTATGGAGCCTAATGTTTTTGCGGAAAGTTCTCAGATCGAAGTTTTGGAAAATAGCGATGGAAATGGAGATAGTGTTGTTGGTCAATTGAGAAATGGAGAAGAGGAAGAAGGGGAAGAGGTTGAGGAAAATGGAAGAAGGGTTTGTGAAGATGAGAGTTCAGCTTTGGAGATGGTAAATATGCAACCAAGAAGATCAGTTTCTCTTGATTCTTCTGCTGCTGCTAAGATCAATCTTGCTCTTTCCAAGTTTCTATCAGTGGAATCTCAAAGGAATTCTAATAGGGAGCAGGTAGGGGAAGTCAATGAACAAATTGTTTCAAAGAAGGTTGGTGAAAATGGGAATATGGTAAATATGCATAGTGCTCCTTGTTCAATGAATAGGTCAAGATCCTTCAATGGTAAACATCTACTATCCTTGTATAGTAGCAGTCAGAAGAAGAAAAATGCTCCACCAAGAAGCTTTTGATTGTGCTCTTGTGTCAGCTCAGTTCTTGCATACTATCACGTATGAATTAAATAAGTCTATGTATGAATTAAATAAGTCAATGTTATGATAAAGTGTATAATAGCAAAGCAAAAAGGGCACACAAATTAAACAAATTGAAGATTAATGTTCTTATTTCTTGCTATGTTTTGTTCAGTTGCCATGGCCAAATAAGCATCACAATGTATAGATTCTTTTTCCTTATCTAAGTGATGCGTGGATGCTAATTGCTGAATTAAATGCAAGTGAATCTTGTATGGATTTAGGGGATTCTTAATCTAAACATACTGATCACTTGGTATACTATATGCACTTTTTTTTTATTGTATCATAGACTAAAGGAAAAAAATGATGTTGCCTAATTGGAATTATAAACAAGACAAGACAAGATGCGTCTATTTGAATTAAAAAGAATATGTTATGCAAGAAATATCTTTTGTTGCTGTATTGTATATGTCAAAAAAATCCAAGGGTTGCTTTAAAACCAAGTTCTAACTAGGTGGGTAGCTCAGTGAGCTAAGGAACACTAAATGAGTTTTATGCAGAAAATATAAAATTCAATCCTTGAAATTAACATAACTACTACCTTATTAATCCTTGGCTAAAACAAATTGTCATGTTTCAAAAACAAAAAGTAGTGTAACGTGTGAGATGATCATGAACACAAATGAAGAGATGAATGATGGTTGGATGTTCAAATCAAGATGAAACAATCCAAATTTTAAATTAAAAAGAAAAATCACATTAAAATTTGAATCAAAAGGTATACATGTAGATAACTGCACGCGGTTACACCGCATGCAATCCAAATCCAAAGTTGGTCTTAAGATTTTTAGTGTTTTGGACAAATCTATAAAGTTGTGTTCTTTTAATTATTTGAATGTCTTTCTTCTTCCAATTTTTAGTACAAAAGATTCATTTTTAATTAATGTTTTCTAAAAATATATTTTTAATAGAATTAATCAAAACGAGTATTAATATAGTTTAACCACCAAGTACAAATCATAATTTTGATACCCTTTAAAAAATGGTGTCATGAACTACTGCCCCTCCCGTCCCCTCTCGAAGGCATACCCCTGTTCAAATCCATAATGATTAGGTTGATTGATAGACACGTTTCAGATAAACAATGACCGAGTAAGGAAGAAAATACAAAAAAAAAAACACATCTTTCTTTTCAATTTGAAGAGGCAAAACTGGGCCTATTAATATTGATGTCTAGTCACTTCTGTTTTCATTATCCATTACTCTAAATGGCTTCAACACTTCCTCCTCACGTTAACCATAAATCCAACAATGAAATCACTCCTTTCACAAGTGTGAAAACACTCTCAGAATCACCAGATTTCAACACTATTCCATCCTCTTACACATTCACCACCAAACCACATGATGAAAATGAAATAGTAGCAGACCCAGATGAATTCAATGATCCAATCCCAGTCATTGATTATTCCCTCCTGTTCAACGGTAATCATGATCAACGAACCAAAACCATCCATGACATAGGCAAAGCTTGTGAGGAGTGGGGATTCTTCATGCTAACCAATCACTCTGTATCAAAGACTCTTATGGAGAAAATGGTTGACCAAGTTTTTGCTTTCTTCAATCTTAAAGAAGAAGATAAGCAAGTGTATGCAGATAAGGAAGTAACAGATGATTCAATAAAGTATGGTACAAGCTTTAATGTTTCAGGGGACAAAAACTTGTTTTGGAGGGATTTCATTAAAATCATTGTTCATCCTGAATTTCACTCACCGGATAAACCTTCTGGCTTCAGGTTTTTGCTTATTTTATCTTTTACTTTTTTCTTGTAACTCTAAATCACCATATGCTAGAGTATGTGTAGGATCCAGGTATTTTTACTATTTTTGAAAAATTAACATGCCGTAGATTCTTAGATTGTTTATGTGTATGCTACTTTGCTCACATGTTTATTTAGCTTCCGAACTAAAGTATGATTATAACTATGATCTTTATATTGAACATGTTCGGTTCTAATTCGCGGTTATAGACTAATAGTTACTGTTGCAATTACATTGTGATCATTGATATTGCGGATAAATGCATCCACTTTTTGAAGATGGTATTTAGCTATGAAAGACATACATACATGACACGACACGGACACAACACGTCGACACTCCTAATTTAAAAAACAGGATGTGACACCGCTGCATATATATTTATCCATCTACTATCCAAAAACCTAAAATTGCCGTAACCAAATTTAATGTCTTTGACCCTTCATCGTTCAAGATTGCTCCTACACATTTTTAACCCTTGTAGATGTGTCTTAGATATGTCTAAAGAGTCTTTAAGCAAAGAAACAAAAAAAACTTTTTTGGGACACTTGTATGACTTGTCTGTACAAGTGTCATACGGGCGTCAGATACCGATCCAAGGAGTGTCAAAGCAAAGAAAATAATAATTTTGTTTGGATACTTGTATGAGTTTTCCGACATGTGTTGAACATGTGTCATACGAGTGTCGACACTGACGTGTGCAGATACCATGATATGCCTAATCTTAGAGCTGTCCATACTTCATATTAAGTTGCATGGAAATGTTAACGAGTGCCCTCGGGGCACTCTTTAAGCACTTTAAATAGTAAATTTTAAATGAAAAGTTGTGTATTGAATGCATTGAAAATTGTTATAGTTGACTTTTTAAAAAAATAATTACTAAATTTGGGATGTTTAAAGAGTGCCCCAGGGGCTCTCGTTAATAAGACCCTAAGTTATATATTGTGGTTGCAGTTGTGATCACAGTGCAATTATTGATATCGCAATGCAGTTTTTATTAATTGTGGAGAATTGAGAGAAATCTCATACTGCATCATTTGGTAATGAATCAGTCTGCTGAAAAAATACAAGTGTTGGAGCTATATATGCAGCTCACAATAGCTAGCTAGCTAACTCACAAACTAGTAACAAATAACAGTTACATCAACTACTAACAGATGGATAACTGTCTTAATTGACTTTAGATGAAGTTAATTGAATCTGACTAGCTTCTACATCCTTACTAGTTTTAGAGTACTTCTAAACCTTTACATCCTTAATAATTTTAAAGTACACCTAAGCCTTTAAATTGTTGTTGCAATTGCAGTTGCATATTACAGTTTATAACTATAATTAATACCAAGGCCTATTAGATGTATGTTGTTGGGCCATACTCAGATCTCTCTAGGAGTAGGGGAGTTGGAGATCCCACTTTGACTACTGATATGAATAAAATAGCTATTATAATTTGTAAGTATGTTAACTTAAGTACTACTCCATCCGTCCCATTATAAGTATCTGATTTGAGTTGTGCACGGTTCTTAAGAAAATGATTGGTTGTGTTTAGTTCAACGATAAAATAGGTTTCATTTACAAAAACATCCTTTATCGTAGTAAGTGGAGTAGTTAGGTGGGTTGAGACGAAGAGAGTAACATTAGGACATGATGGTTTGTATTCTAAATTATCCTTTTTTTGCGTGGTTGTAGGGAAACATCCGCAGAGTACAGCAGAAAAACATGGAAATTAGGTAGAGAACTTCTCAAAGGAATATCAGAAAGTTTGGGATTGGAAGTCAACTATATAGACAAAACAATGAATCTAGATTCTGGTTTACAAATGTTGGCAGCAAATCTTTATCCTCCTTGTCCTCAACCTGAGCTTGCAATGGGAATGCCCCCGCATTCTGATCACGGCCTCTTGAACCTCCTCATCCAGAATGGAGTTAGTGGCCTTCAAGTTCTTCACAATGGCAAGTGGATCAATGTCAGTTCCACTTCAAACTGTTTCCTAGTCCTTGTCTCTGATCATCTTGAGGTACACAACCAAACCTTTCTTACTTATCAATTTTTCTTTCCTTTTTCTAACAATGATTTTGAACTATGTAGCACTGACACTTTAGATTCAAGGCTTGTCTTGTGTCCGAAATGTGTTATCATCCAACACGTGTTACTAAGTTCGATATTACCATTTTGTTTTCAAATTATTCTAAGCGTCGATATATCAACTGTCAGTGTCGTGTCCTTGTCTGCGTCACACTTTTTATTCTGTTTACCCTTTTGATTTTGCAATAGATTATGAGCAATGGCAAGTACAAAAGTGTAGTACATAGAGCAGCTGTGAGCAATGGAGCTACAAGAATGTCATTAGCAACGGTTATTGCGCCATCCTTGGACACTGTGGTTGAACCAGCTTCAGAATTACTAGACAGTGAAAGCAATCCAGTAGCATATGTTGGGATGAAACATATAGATTACATGAAACTTCAACGAACCAACCAGCTTTACGGGAAGTCTGTGCTAAACAAAGTGAAAATATGATTTTGAATCACCTTTAAGTGTTGCTCTAGTAGTAGGCCAAAAGTAAAAGTTTGTGACAAAATTGTAAATAGAATAAGCAACTGAGTCTTCTTTGTGATGTTTTTGTAAAATGCTTCAAATAATACTATAAGAAAGGTTCAAGAAGCTTTAATTTAGAGCAAAGCTACTAGATCTGTTGGTTGTTCTTGCAGCTAAATAATTTCACTTGTTAACAACACATCGCATATATTTTGCTTACATTATCGTATGCTTACAGCACAGTTGTTCATTGCATATATTTTTCTTGCATTATAGGCTAAGCAATGAAACGTTAGGTTAAGGCGTCAATGTTCCATGTTTCAACCAAATCCAACTACTAGTGTACTATGCGCCTGCAATTAGAATGCAGGGGGTGTGATAGCTTTAATTACAAAAAATCCTTTTAAGATTAAACTCATGTGCTTCCTTCCTTATTTCAATTCATATTGGTTTCCTAATACGGTATAATCTGGATGATCTTCAGCAACATAATGTTTTATGGATGAAACTAATAATTTATTTCTCAAACTAAATTAACTATAACCTACAACATTTCTGTTATAGCAATAGTACCCCTAAAAAAAATAAAATTAAGCAATAGTAAATTATTGACAGGGATCGAGTATTATTTTCATTAAAGCTTATAGTTTAAGTCCCCGTGAGCATAACTCGGTTGGCAGAGACATTGCGATATGCGGGAGTCGGAGTTTGAACCTCGAATTTTCCACTTATTCACCATGAGATGAGAATTTTTAGCTATTAAACTACTTGACAAAAAAACAATATAGTTTAAATATTGTACCAAGAAAAAGATAATAGTTTAAATACATTATTGACTTCTTGTGGTATGGCTAACCATCCTTGTATTTTTTTTAAGGTTGATTTGAGATCTTGCGAAGCTAAAAAGCTGGTCAGATAATGAATCATTTTGGTGCTTGCGGGAGGGGAATGTTTGTGGTGCAAATGGCAATCATTGATAAATATACAATGCAATTAATTCTCAAGTAAAGGCAATCTTGCCTTAATTTCTAAAAACAATTGGTTCCTTTCATTTACTTTGTAAGTCCAAAGTTCTGAAGTTGCGGGGTGAATCTAACATAAAAGTGAGCAGAACGCATTGAAGCGGGTTTTACTAATTTTACCTTGGTGTTTATTTTGTTGATTACATCAAAATTTAGCATCAGTAAAAATGATTTTTAAGGCTAAAAAAACACTTAACACGAATTAGATATTTTTTTTTTTTTTTACCATTAAGCCAAACTCGTAGAATTATTTTTTAATATAAGGTAATTTGGGTCTTGGTGTTTCCATACATATGGACGCATCCATGTGTATGTAATTGGGGCCGCTCATTACTAAATAGTTTTATTTTATTTGCTTTCTATATGTATTATGGACGCTCATTCATGTATTATGTAGTATTTACTTTTAAAATTAGAAGTTATTTTTTTACTTGATAATAATGTTTTTATTTATGGGGTTTAAGTTGAATCTTAAATTTTTTTACTTCTATATACATTTAAGATGTGTGACTCTAATAACTAGATAACTTGATTAAAAAATGTTGTGGTTATGTTTTTTTATATATTTTTAGTACATGTATTTGATACTGTCCCACTGATCAATCAAATGGCTGATATTCAAAAGACCGTAGGAAATCAATTTCCTACACACTTATTAGCATTTCCCTATAAATAATAGTAATAAATATGTTTTATATTAATATTCATCAAGAGATTATCGTTACCACAATCCAGTAATGAAGTTCCTACGTCGGTGGCCAATAAAATAACGAATTTGAACTCAAGAACTTTTGAGACGTGAGTAGCATTCCGATAAAGAATAAACCGAAGATGTCTTTGTAGTGTTTTTGGATATTTTAAGAAACAAGCAAAGGTGGGTCCAAATAATTGAGCAGTGTGAATGGAATAGAATGATTGCTGCGGTATGGTTCAAATCCCACCCCAACTCATAACATCGAGAGAACAGTGCATTATACTTGGAATATGGGTCGTGTGAATGAATGAATGAATGAATGAATAAATGAAGAAGTAGCGACCAGTTTTGCAGGTTGTAGTGTGAAGGGATCAATGCACCATGCTTGTCCAATCACCAACATCCAATGGGCACATGCACGTGGGGAAATAGTTAGAGCCTACCAGCCAGGCACAACACCCAACTCTCAGCCTCTTTCTCACAAATGAAATAACTGTTAGAAAAACGGTAGTGAGGCTGCAACACTTCACATCACAATTGAGAAATTGATCAAGATTACACTTCAAAATACTAAATGTGTGCTTTTACACTAACTTTTATATGATCTTTTTTTTTTTTGGTACACACTAACTTTTAGATTCTACCTGTCTCTACTAGTATATGCATATTTGATGTAAATGGAATGAATAAGGAATCCCTCTCATGATATTTGGTTGCTTTGACGTGGTTTGCACAAATACACCAAACATATCTCTAATTTGTTTACTTAATCATGTTTTTTACTAAACGCTTTAGAAAGAGAATGGTGATTGAATGGCAAAGAATTAGCTTATAAAAAAATCAACCGTGATAGACTGCAGTTGGCAATTTGCCGCATTCATACAGTCATGCATTCTCGGTCATCCGATCAAGATTGGATGGTCCTGATTTGAGAACATAATTATAAATAAAAATTAAATATTTTTTCTGAGCTGCTTGATCAAAGTCAGGCGGTTATTAATGTAATGAATGTGTGATTGTGTGAAAAAGCTTACTAGTAAATCATAATTATAAAAAAGAAATGTCAAATTCATGTATTTTCTTGCACCAAGGGTCACAATCATATTTATCAATAAAATTATTTAACATTGTGATTGCATACTTTCAATCAAGTAATGATCATGAAACAACACATGTTAATCAAATTTATGAAGATATTAGACCCAAAGACATATATGAGAAAATCGCAAAATCACAAGATTATGAATGGCCAATGGGCGTCCTAACGTCCCTACGGGCACTTAGTGAAGATGGTTGCATGCAGGCAGTGCATCTATAGTGCACACCTTCAGCATAACCAAGGTGCCTAGCGCCCTCAAACAGAAACTAGGTGCATGTCACCAAGTTTAATTTCAAGCATCTAACGGTGTACTTTTCACATTTCTATGTTTTTACATCACATATTTTATCTTGAGTCTTTCGACGAGTCTCGTATTCCATTATTTTGGAAAACACTTGCAACTATCAATCCTCATTGATAACCTATGATTTATTTTTCTCTTTAACCCATTGTAATTAGGGTCTTTTTGGTCTATAATAGATGCTACAAAGTATCTCTATGGCTTAGACTCTTTAAGTCCTCTATGAAACTAATCATTCAATCAATAGCAACAACATTGATTTCTTTTTTATGTACGGGATTAGACAATCTCACTTTTTAGTTTTGCATTCTTTCCTATCTACCCTCGTTACGGTTATATGAATTTGCCTTCACTATGATAACTTGCATTTTAAGATGATAAAATTGAAAATCTCCTATCTCCTAACTCGTATACATCTCATATACATACATTTTAGAATCTATGCAATGAGACAAGTACACATGTCATAGCAAAATGAAGTACACACGACATATTATTCGTTTACCAAAAATATCTTTAAATAATTTTTGAGATCGAACTATCAAAAGGAAAACGTTAACTAGTGCCCCCATAACACTAGTTAAGGAAACCAAATATAATATAAATATCTTGAAACTTGTTTAGTCAAAATTTAAAAAGTGTAAAGACATTAAATGTGTGGAGGCACGTTCATTGCGTGACACGTTATTTTTTTTTTTATACCTTTAATCATTTTTTTTATCATTTTGATATCCTAAATCATTATTAATGTATACTTTGATCAACATATTTATGTTTCAATTCTTAATTCTTAATTATAGATTTGTTTTAGAGGAAAAGATATAGTTAATGATATATATTGGAAAACATTACAATATGGTTTTAATAAATTTATAATATTAATATTATTTCTTAATGAATGTGTTAAACCTCTTATATGGGTTATAATATAAGACATATGTAGTATTATTTGGATAGTAAGTAATTTTTAAAAGATCCACTATATCAAAAAATAAGCAAACCTTAATTAGTTTTCCCTTATGTTATTGTGAAATTAAAGCATTTATTTATTTTCTTCGAATAATATGAACAAATTGATACATATATTGATGATAATTGATAATGTAATAGGCTGTTCTTTCATACACACCATACCCGCGACACTACTAATTGTGAAGGAGCAGAGACCCTACCATTCTTATCCACACTACTGTTAGGAAACAGAGACATGATGTAGTTGGTCTTTCATTTTTTATTTATTTTAGAAAGTGGTCGTTTTATATCTAATCAAAAAACATTAATGCCTTACTCTCACATGACATATTTACAATAATCTTATCATCCTCATATGCGACAAAACATCCTTACTGTTTTAATTCAAGTGTTTACATATACAGTTAAAATTGGCATAATCTTTATAGTTTTTGTTTGAGGGAATAATTTTATAGTTGTTAGTTACATTTCCTTCTTAAACAAGGAGTTTACATGGAATGGAAATGAGTGCGACTAATGAATATTCTGCATCCTTATACGTTAAAGATTCACTATCACAAAAACAATCTAGGTGTTGCTCAAAAATAAAAAATCTAGGTGAATAATACCGTTACATGAGAGAAGCCCTACTTTGTTTTACAAGAGAAGAAAATAAAGATAAAAAACTAAGGAACTAATTTACGGATATTACATCCCATTATATCATAAGCTTAAGAGCCAAAGAAGAAAAAGGAGATTGAAGAATCATCCACGACAAAGAACATGGTGTCCTAGATTGGCTAGAAAACCAACGCAAACGTTAGTTTCTCTATAAATATGTTTCAACGAGACATTTCAATAAAATATATGGATAAGACAAAGAATGTCAAATAAAATATTATAATTAATATACCATTCTCATTTGGTCTTCCTAGTCATATAGTCTTAATTAAACAACATTATACAATTTAATTTTTTTTATTAAATTATGATGATGCTCTTGCATCATTAGAAGCATAATTGTTGGATTTAAGTATGGGTTGTTAATCTTACACTGATTGTGATTTTTTTTCTTCAGTAATTGAACTATGAATGCGTTCAATATTAAATATATAAGATATTTGATCTATTTTATGTCTTAAGAATTTTTGTGAAGATGTAGCACATCCCTCTCTTATTGGTATTAGAGCATTGGTCTAATGTTGCTCTCAACGCTTCTTCGAATTTCCCATCTAGTTGTTTCAGAGTCTGATTCAAATTAGTGGGAGAGGGAGAGTGGAACCTGTTTAGACCAAGTACATGATGTGAGAAAATTGTTGGGCTAAGTGTGTGAAATTAGTTCCATGTCGATTATGAATTGACAAAATGTTCTATATACTATTAAGAGAAGTTATTCGTAAGTCAATACATTTAAGTTTTAAATAGAGATGTAATGTCTCTCTTGTGGTCCTAAAATATTGACTCATTGTTGTTGAGACATTCCCTTAATTTCACCAACAAAATTATGCACTCTTTTTTAAACTTATGTGGTGACTACATTATTCAATAACCTTACAATTTCTTCAGCTTACCCGATTACCGAAATTATGATAAATCATTATTTTTTGCTCTGCACTTCTCTCTAAAAGTCTCGATTCATCCTTATTATATCTCAAATCACTCGCTCACACCAACACTTCAAAAACTCCTTTATCTCTGTTTCTCACAAAATTTCAGCCATAAGAGCAGATACTCACACCTTCTTCTTCAGCTCATTTGAGCTCTTGTATATAAAGGATTATCCTCATTAACCCTTCATCTACACCTTTCATGTTTTCCATATATCAATAAGTAAATTTTCAAGAAATCCATCTATTCATCTCTTCACATTTTGTTGCTGATGGGGCTGGAAGGGAAGGTTAGAGTTTGATCAATATCACCATTTTTGGAGTTCAAAATATTGTTTGATCATCTATTTTCTTACATGCATGTAGTCCTTATTGTTGTGTTTCATAATTTCCTTTGAGTTGTTGAGTTTGACCGTTAAAAATCTGAATATAAAGCTTTGATTCCTAACACACATGCATTATGTAAGAGTCGTGAAATTAAATTATACTATGCCTTTATTTCTTGCAAAAAGAATATTTTTACTTAAGTTAATGTTAATGAATGGCAAATGTTAATGAATGTCCTAGAGTCTAAATAGTTTTTTTTTTTATGAACATTTGTTTTTATTACATTGAGAAGATAGATACTTAACTTTTCAAGGAATAATTATTTTATTCGAAGACCTTAAACAATGTTCTTTGAACACTCGTTAGCAAGATCCATTATAATGACCTATGTAGGCTTGCAAGACCAAGGTTTTTATTGAACTTCTCATTTTATAATTTGATGCATAAAAAATTTGCTGTTAAATGATTTTAATTGAGTGTTAAAAGTTATGGAAAAATATGATTTTTATATAGTTTTATGTAGTTTGCTATTCTGAATTGCTTTAAAAAAACTTGTTTACTTATAATTTTGATATGGGGTCAGTAGCATAATGTTAATTTGTATATTATCTACTCTTGGTTAAAATGTTGAAATTTTCCTAAGTCATTTACTAATTATTTCATAATTTTTTGTTAAATGATGTTGTGAAGTTTAACTTTGAAAACCATGTCATTGTTTTCATTAAATCTAGAAGTACTATCCCAAAACTGAAAATCCAGATTTTAGTCTCTTCATTCATTTGAGACACCCGACCTTATTTCTCAAGTATACTCACACTTTTCCCCTTGTTGAATATGTACATGGAACCTCATCATAGATGGTTTGAAGGAGAAAATCAAAAGGGTAGCAAAAGTACTAGAACTTCCAAAAGCCAGTCAAATTATTTCCAAGATAACAAGGTAAATATGTGTTCACTTAAGAGGACTTGATGATCTCAATCTCATGTGTTGGTGCTTAATTTGAAATTGATTGTTTGATGGATTATGGTTGAATTAAATTTTAATGATTTTTTTTTTCTAAGTAAGTGGTCTTGATTGGTGATGAAGCTATGATGAGACTTATGATGATGAAGTTGGCGTTTTGAAAGATTTATTATGCTGTCTTTAAATATGTGTGCAAATGTTTTTTTTTTCTTTCTCATTTTGCAATTCATTAGTTGATAGTTTTTTTAGGGGAATTAATTAATAGTTTTGAAAAATAGCTATGTTTTCTCCAAATTGATTAGAAACATAGTTGTTTGTATTGCAAAAATACAATCTCTTTTATATAAAAATTTTATAAGTGCTGAAGCAAACTACATTTTTTTAATAAGACTTTTTAACTACTTTTATTTATTAAAAATTATTTATTTAGATTGTAAAATTTAATTTTTTTTTTAAGATTATAAGCAAAATAAGGAAAAATATAGTTAAATTGCTTTTGAGCATAGATGAGATGTTGACAACTTATGGTCATGAGCATGTGATCTCCACACAAATGGTGAGCATCCATGTTCATGAGCATGCGACTTCCACAGAGATGGTGAATTTGCAAATATGTTCTGTAGGACCAGACCATTCTCCCTAGACACCATTCAAATATATGTTTTAATTAGAACTGGGACCCCATGTACCAATTATATCATGCATTCAATACAGGTAGACCACAAAATGGTTTGTATTGTAGCAAATTTTTCATCAGAAGATAGATAAATGGATAATACATGCTCTATCAATCCCACATCTACCTTTTTGTTTTCTCTTCTTAATATATTTAATTCTATGATATTAAAATTAATTCCCTTTTTTATGAGACTTTGATAAACAAAAGTTTAAGTTGATATTAATTCTAGTTTAACTGTTAATCTTGTAGTAAAGTATTGGAAATGTGCCTTTGGTCATCAAAAACACATGATTATGAAAGAACAGTATAAAAAGACTAAGCTGAAAAGAAGAGACATGTATGGTCAAACTCAAGCATAAAGAAAATGTTTTGTAGTAAACATTCCAAAAATATAAAAGAAAGAAATAGAAACTCAAATGATGCATCATTATCAACAACACTCTTAAGTATGTCCATTTTGACACAACTTGTGAGAGTGAGATTTCCTTTTAATGCTATTTGGAGAAAGAAAGAAAGTGACAATTTGGAGATAAGTCCAAAGAGGCAAACACCTAGTGTGGGTTCCTACTCAGTACTCATCTCCATCAATAAAGATATCATTTTGTTATTTACCTTTATACTCACTCTCACTTAAAGCTTCTATATTTAGCCTAACATACAACACATATATTACTGTGAGTTTGGTTTGTTTTTCAGTATGTGGGAATCAGAAAGTGAAACAGCGGCTGGAAGGGAATATGGGGGTGGCGTTCTCACCTCAACCAAACATGGTGTTAAGATTGAAGGGTTTCATCAAAGAGGAAACTCATGGTATGTTAATGTCTAATTCAATGCAGAAAATCATTCTTGGAACTTCTAAAATTATCATAATATTTTCTTTTTTTGAACTTTTAATTTATCCATTTTATGTAAGTTGCTTGAACATTTCCTCTCCTTTACATGCAGGTATGTTTCAGCTGATATTCCAAGTGATCTTCAAGTCCAAATTGGAGAAGCGAGTTTCCACTTGCACAAGGTATCTTTTCTTTTGATATTTCATGTACTTCTTTTTTTATTTCCTAGAAAGTTATTTTATTTTTCCTTCAAGGATAAGATATACTACTGACCTATAAACCAAGTAGTTGAGCTCAAGTCCTTAATGAGTTTCAGTGTTGTTTGGTATCACGATGAATTTCCACCGTGATTCTAACAAACTCACCGTGATGCCAAACATACACTCATGAAGGACAATTCATTTGGGAGAACCCGAGATCGAATCCTGACTGGAACAATCTTTGGTCAAACTTTACTTGTTTCCTGGCCGAACTCCGGATACTTGGTCGTTTTTACTCTATAAACCGGACGGTTAAGAAAAAAAGTTACTATCATCTGTACTGTATTGTGTTGAATTTGATGAACTTTTCTTCCTTTTTGTTGTGAAAGTATCCTTTGCTATCTAGAAGTGGAAAGCTGAACAGAATCCTATATGATTCTCGTGACCCCGACTTGAATAAGATAGCTATGGATGATCTCCCAGGAGGGCCTGAAGCTTTTGAACTTGCAGCCAAATTCTGCTATGGAGTTGCTATTGATTTGACAGCAAGCAACATTTCCGGCCTAAGGTGTGCTGCTGAGTATCTTGAAATGACTGAGGATCTAGAAGAAGGAAATCTTATATTCAAGACTGAAGCTTTTCTTAGCTATGTTGTTTTGTCTTCATGGAGAGACTCTATAGTAGTGTTGAAAAGCTCTGAAAAGCTGTCACCGTGGGCAGAAAATCTTCAAATTGTCCGAAGATGCAGTGAGTCTATAGCTTGGAAAGCCTGTGCTAATCCAAAAGGAATAAGGTGGGCGTATACTGGAAGAGCGACGAAAGCTTCAAGCCCAAAATGGAACGAAATGAAAGACTCAAGCCCGAGTAGGAATCAGCTAGTGCCTCCTGATTGGTGGTTTGAAGATGTTTCAATCCTTAGGATTGATCACTTTGTTAGAGTCATTACTGCTATTAAGGTAAAAGGTATGAGATTTGAACTGATTGGTGCTGGAATAATGCATTATGCAACTAAATGGCTACCGGGACTGGCGGCGAACGACACTGCAATCCAAGGAGAGGAAACAAGCAACAACAGTAATAGTAGTTTTAGTAGCGGTGACAACAACAGTAGCTGGAGAGGTGGACTTCATATGATTGTTTCAGGAACTAGAGATGAAACTTCAAGTCTTCAAACCAAGGATCAAAAGATGGTTATTGAGAGTCTCATCAGCATAATTCCGCCGCAGAAAGACAGTGTCTCGTGTAGCTTCCTTCTCAGGCTTCTGAGAATGGCAAACATGTTAAAGGTAGGCTGTGTTAGAGATAGCAACCATAACTAACTTTTAACTACCTTAAACAATATCCAACTAATTCTAACAAATATCAAACTATCTCTAACAGGTAGCATATGCATTGATTACTGATTTAGAGAAAAGGGTTGGAATGCAGTTTGAGCAAGCTACACTTTCTGATCTTCTAATTCCTTGCTATGAGAAAAGTGAAACTATGTATGATGTCGATCTTGTTCAGAGGTTGTTGGAGCATTTTCTTGTTCAAGAACAAACTGAAGGTTATAGTCCAAGTAGACAATCCCTTTCTGATCACAAGCATGTGGGAAGTAACCTGAATGCCAAGGCAAGAGTGGCAAGGCTTGTGGACAGTTATCTTACAGAGGTATCTAGAGATAGAAACCTTTCATCGACAAAGTTTCAGGTTCTTGCAGAAGCTTTGCCTGAGTCAGCTAGAGTTTCTGATGATGGACTATACAGAGCAATTGATTCATATCTCAAGGTAATTAATCACTTTTCAAAGGATAAAGTGGAACAATCTTTCAAGTTTCTAATCATGTGTGATTTTCAATTACTCTAGGATACATGAACTTTAAGTAAAATTTCCTGGTAAAATTTCAATCAGAACTTGAAGTTTCATAATATGCTTATTATACACATCTTAAAAGCGAAGTTGTATTGGTTTTGGGATCTTTGTTTAAGAAATGTGCATATATGCACATTCTGAAATATGAACAAATATACTTATTTAGGTTCTATAATTAATTGACCACTGAATTTATGTACTTTATATGCTAATATTCCAAGATAAAATTGGAGGAAGCGCCATTATATCCCTCATCGCAAATATATCTACGACAAGATTACAAAAGCCTCTAATTTCATTTTCATTGGAATTACATTTGACTTACAAAATAAATTTTGCCTGACTCTACCACAAATTCAACTTCTAATATATAGTGGTATGGACTATACAAAAGATATGAATTTAGTAAACACATAATCAATCGTTTCTCTGGAAAAGATTAGCTATATTTTTCATTGTTTGGAACAATAAATGCACCAATTTCCTTGATGTCTTATGTACTCATTTTAGAAAACGTGTCGGAACAGTTAGTATAGTTTAGATTTACATGATATGATCATGGATTTATATTTTTTTACTTCTGATGATCTGTGAAACAAATTAACAGGCACATCCAACACTAACTGAGCACGAAAGGAAGCGTCTCTGTCGTGTAATGGACTGTCAAAAACTTTCCATTGACGCCTGCATGCACGCAGCTCAAAACGAACGACTGCCATTAAGGGTAGTAGTGCAAGTTTTATTCTCTGAACAAGTAAAGATAAGCAATGCACTAGCCAACAGCTCTCTAAAAGGCAGTGTTGAATCTCAGTACCAACCAATGGTAACAAACCGGAAAACACTTCTAGAAGGGACACCGCAATCTTTCCAAGAAGGATGGACAACAGCAAAGAAAGACATTAACACGTTAAAGTTTGAACTTGAGAGTGTGAAAACAAAGTATTTGGAGCTTCAACATGATATGGAAAATCTGCAGAAAAATTTCGATAAGCTGCTGAAGCAAAAGCACACATCAGCTTGGACTAGTGGGTGGAAGAAACTGAGCAAACTTACAAAAATGACAAATGCAGAAAATCATGATATGGTTCCAATTTCTGAAGAACCGAACAGAAAGACAACTAGAAGGTGGAGAAACTCAATATCTTGAGAGACATCAAATTCTCAATTGCCTAAGAACTGATACCTCTCAAACTTTAATTTGTTATTTGGACCTTTTTTTTTTCTTTTTTTGGTCATATTTCATTCCTTTTCCACTTTTGGACAGCATTCCAGCTTCTTCTATTTTAATTCTTTCTTCTTTTTTAATTAGAATTCTATGAAATTCAAATAACATGTAATTTGTAACCAAGTCTAATCATAATTTTCTTGTGTGAAATTTCCACATGCACTGCTGAATTATTATTTTTTTTGCAAAATCATACTCTACCTAGTAGGAGCTAATTAAAGTCACATCAATTTATATTAAACTTGAATCCTAATGGTCTTTCTTCTACACCCCTTATTTATGGGACATATACCACCGAGGTCTAGTGTAAGTGATTCGTGTACAATGTGTGCGTCGTAAATCTCAGCTTATGAGTTCAGTTATATTCATGTAGGGTAGATAACTCCACTTAAATTGAATAGTGTCAAATAATGTAGAACTCACATGACTTGACAAACACATATAGGAGCCTGACTAGTGACTACTTTAAGGGAAAGTTCAACTATGCAAGCAATAAACTACAAAAGTAACTATATGAGGATATAATTGAAGAAACATGATTAGATGTTCCAACATAAATCATGTCAGCTTGATCCTGAGTGGAAAAGTGATGGTTATAAGATGACAAAACCATTGGCTTCAATGAGTCAAGATAACCAATAAATAGCATTCAACAAAATAAGATACAGTAACAAGAGACAAGAGTCATTTCATAGCTAGTTGGTTAAACAGTAACAAGCAATGATTGTAGGCAGGCATGTTACTTACTATTCATACCAGAAGCAGACATTGCAATTTTATATATCAATCTCGAAGCAAAATTATGGTTGATAATTGTATTTTTTGTCTGCCAATAAGAAGACAGAGATTTGTAAGTTCCAAAATGTGTTAATCACATGCAATTTTAACATGAAGCCTCCAAAACATGTTTGAGTAATTTCTGGACCATGCTTATTAACAACTCAAAATTCAAATATTAAGCCTGCTGGGAATAATATTCATTTGTGACATAAATAATTTGACTTTTTTTTTTAAGTAGCATAGTGGCTTGAGCTCACACATTATAATGTGGAGAAGTGGGGTGTCCGAGGTTCGAACCCCAGCCCGTGCATATAATATACAATATCCCTAACAACTGAGTTAAACTCACGGGGATTAAATAATTTGACTTTATGCCAATGCATGAATATCTTATATCATAACAAGTAACAACATTAATTATGCAATGCAGTATGAGATGATAGTTCAAAGTCATTTTATTGATTTGATTTAATTGAAAATCTTGGTTTGCAATTGGGGAAAGGGAATGGGAGTTAAGGATTACTAGTACTTATCAATAATTTGGAAAATAAAGTTGGCAATATTTATTGGACTTTAGTTTGGGGTTGAGGTGATATATACCAAGCTTCTGCTTTCTTAAAAAAACTGATTTTGTGATATCAGGAGAAATAACACCCAAATTGAAGCTAATTTTTTTTTGACAGCAAGCTAAATATTTTTTTTGAGGGAAAAAAAAAATTGAGCCCTACAAACCTGGGTTCTAGGTTGTCGCACCTCGGGCCTATGCTCATGATCGACTCTGATGCTTAATACAATTGAAAAATGTGGCTAAACATCATGATTAATGAATATAACAAAGTGTCACAACTCGGTAGTCATTCACTAAAATTGAACATCGTTAACCATATATTTTACAAATAAAGTAATTAGCCACATATTTCAACCATGTTAACCATTTAAGTATTGGTGAGTTTTGATAGCAAAATTGTCTGTCAATAATTATATAAAAAAATTATGTCAACAAAATAAATAATTGTATATAAAATAATATAGGCACTAGTTAACTTGAGAAGATGATGACTCTTTCTTATTCCTCCACCCCCTCACACACCCTATGAATTTCCTATTCTACTCCTGCTCCGGATTATAGAATTCGAACCACGCAAATATATAAGACAGGCTTAGTCTTTTCCTTCATGTCTACAATTTTGTGTTTTGACCTACAATAAGTTTTGACCTAAATACTCCCACCCCCCATTTGTAGTTTTTATTACATGCTTAATGCATTCTGTATAAATAATATGAACAATAATTCTATCAAAAGAAATAATATATTAACAGTTAACGTGAATTTAATTCAGTTTGTAGAGACAATGCATAATATACGTATGAATTGGTGTTTGAATCCTGGACACGCTACTTATTCACGTTGAAAAAAAGTGAATTTCTAGCCACTAAAATTCTTGATAAAAAATATATGTATATTAATGTTTAAAACATTATGTACGGGTATTAACCTTTTCAAGTAAATTAATGAAATATAAATGAGTTGTGTTCTATAAGATTAATATTTAAAGCTTACACATGAATGTGTAAAAAAAAACATGTATACGGGAACAGGGACGGATGCATGTTGTTACATGTGTGGGCTTGTGTCTACACAAAATTTTAGAAACACTTTTTTTTAATAGTATAATGTACTAATAGGTGATATTTTGACTACATGGTCTACACTTATCATAAATTATTTCTCTCGGTCCACACCTATCATCATATATCTCAAATCCTTTCTTGATAATATGAATATTATCAAGAATCGGATGCGAAATCGAATGGAAGATGACAAGTTAAATGATTGTTTACTTATTTATATAGTGAAAGATATTTTAATTGAAATTGAAAATGAGAAATCATTCAAAATTTCAATAATATAAAAATAGTAGAGGACAATTTTATATATGGTGCCCCCACTATTCAAAACCCTAGATCCGTAACCGTGTGGGAATGAACTTTTACAAGTAAAAACGTGAGAAAAATAGATCACATGCCTTATGTCCATACTCTTGATTGAGTTTGTGATGTTTGTAAAAGACATCATTCTTTTTTTTGTCAAGTTGACCGGTGAATAGAAATTTTCTTTTTTTAAGGAGAATAAGTAGGTTGTTCCAGGTTCAAATATATTATGTAATGTTTTAATAAATTAAGTTAAGTTCACGAAGACAAATATATGATTATATTAATGGGACTAAGACTTTCGATATATTTCAACTACTTTTAATATTTGTACAAATAGAGTTTCGTTTGATACATTGGAATATCTTGAACAACCAATAAATTTAAGAGTGAAGATTCAATCACAATTTTCTTGCCGATCAATTTAGTTTCTAACATAAATAAAATCTAAAGTAGTCTTTTACATTTACATATTAAGGACAAATTAATCTTCGACTCATTCCAATAGAGAAACTAATTTATCTCCAATATGTAAATGTCATGGACTATTTCGAGTTTTATTTTATTATAGCGAGGGACTAATTTGTCCCATTTCCCCATATCACACACCGTAAATTATAGTCCAAAATTTATTTTTGACCCAATTTTGTTCACGACGAAAATAATACTCAAATTAGTTTTGGATATTATTTTTCCATGTAAAAATAAAAGGAAATTTGAGTCAGCCAAGAAAACAACTCAATTCCAAATTGCAATGAATCAAACAACTTATCCAACATGAAAAAAAATCCTAAATTTAACCAAAAACTAAACAAAGTTCCATCACAGCAACACAGTTCTTACGCGAACCAAAATCAAACCCAACCCAACCCAACACCTAAATTAAGAACAACCATTTTTATCTTTCCCTTAATAAATTCTCGTTCATTCCATTTTTCAAATCATTCACATTCATTCAACCAACACACAAAGCCATACACGCATCAATCAATGTCTCATCATCCTCTCTTCCTCTGAAAAAACAGCGTTCAGTTTCTTCTTCCTCCTTCCGGTGGTGCCGTGCTGTGTTTCATGGCAGCAACAACCGAGTGAAGCAACGAAAATGACGCTGTTCTGAACAACAAAACGAGAAAAAAAAACCATGGAGGTTGAGAGGATGAAACAGTTGATGCTTCTTTCTTTTGGAAAACAAAGTTCACATGTGGCTCTTGTGGGTGGAAACCACACCGCTGCAAGGTTCTGCACTCGCTAAAGTTCTCACCTTTTTTCGGTTTTTTCTTCATTTTCGTATTCTTCTTCTCTTTTCTATATCTGGGTCATCTTCGTTTTTTAGATTAACGTAATGGGTAAGCAACATTTGCAAGGTGGTAGGGTTGGTTTAACTTCTGATGCTTTCTTGGTGATTAAGGTTCCTGATGCACGTTTTTTACGTATTGTGTCACGTTCTTTGTTTTTGGCTTTGGTTTTTGTTGCATTTCCTTTCTTGGGGTCCTTTTTTAAAGGGTTAGTTGTTTCTGGATTTGATGCTATTGTTATTAATGCTTCAACTTCAACTTTTGTTTCCATCAATGTTGAGGTTTTGAATTCCATTCTTCATGATTTGGGTGATGAGGGTCTTCTTAAAAAGGAGGATAAGGCTCTTATTGTGAGCCCTCCGCGTGGGTTTGAAGGTGTTGATTCTTTGTTGAATTGGGATAGCGAAGTTGATGTTGTTAGGCATGATGAGTCTTATGATTTTGCATTCACACCAAGCTTTGAAGATGCTGTTTCGGTTGATCGTGTTCTCAAAATTAATGGGATTGTAGCTTTTCCATTGAGCCTTGATGACTCGTCAAATGCTGGTTTTAGAAAACAATCTAATTATAAAGTTGTGTATCTTAGGCGTTATGATTCTATTTTTGTTGCATTGAGGAAAATTGGTGTCGAAAACAATTTGGTAGATTCTACACCAAGGAAGAGGCTTTGTCAGTTTGCAACAGTGGCCAAGTCAACAGCTTTAGAGGGTCTCGAAGATGCGCTCCTTGAGCCACCAAGACAGGATTCTGCCAAATCAAACAAGAACTTGAGGATCAAATACCTGCCTGAGTTGTTGGGTGATTCTCTAGACGGTTACAAGCGAAGAGTCTTCGTTGGTGTGGGTTTGCGTGAGGAAAACAAAGCAGCAGTTGAATGGTTTCAAAGAAACTACCCAAAGAAGAGTACAAAATTTGAAATCCACAGTCTACAGGTAGCACCGGAAGAGCCGAATGTGCCTCAAACTGATGTTTCTGATTGGTTATCTAAGCATGTTAAGGCGGATGAGTATGTTGTAATGAAGGCTGAAGCAGATGTGGTGGAGGAAATGATGCGAAAAAAGACAATTTGCTTAGTCGATGAATTGTTCCTCCAATGTGGCAATCAATGGTGGCAGACTGGGAAGGGAAAGAAGAGTGGTAGAGCATATTGGGAGTGCTTGGATGTGTACGGAAGGCTGAGAGATGAGGGTGTTGCAGTACACCAATGGTGGGGCTGAATGAAGCATACATGCCACTTGATTAGTGCTAGCCTATTATGTGTTGATGTAATATGCTCTGTAGTACTTACACTCTTGGCTTTTCTATTTTATGGTTTTATCTTGTTTCTAGTTTTTGAATTTGTGTCTAGAGAGAACTGAGTATGCAATTTATGTAACTGACCTGTATATTTTTTCACAATGCTAACTGTAATAATGATGTGGTGATATAAATGAATGGGATTGTGTTTCATCTAGTTCTTTGCAATTCTTTTTCTGCTATTATACACACTTGTTATTCTCAGGAATTAATGCAAAAGAGAAAAATGTCTAATTTAATTAAGATTTGAGATCTGAATATAGCATAGTAGTTAGCGACTCATTGGTAGATCTTTTTGTACATGAGTAATTATTACCTACACTTTTAACTCTGAATATGACAGACATCATGGTAACCTTAAAAAATTCTCATTGAACAATAGATAACCAGGTGATAACTATGGTAATGGTGAGAATAGGAATGATAATATAATATTATCCCTATGTAAAAACATTTCCTTGAAGGCCAATATTCATAGCCCGTATCATGCTCAAATTAAGCTGGAGATTTCTGAAAATAATTGAACAAATAAATTGAGACAGAAATGTCATTATTTGAATTTTATTGATTAGCATCAAAATGTGTGTAATGCATTTCTCCATAACAGCACACTTATGACAACACATCGGTAAAGCACCAATCATGAAGCTGTTTTATTTACTTTTCTCATCCAAAGAAACCTTACACTGGAGAGCCCCATCCACCACCCCCAGGGGTCAAAATCTGAAGAATTTCGCCAGGAAGCACCTCAACAGAATTCTTACCACCAAGATAAACCTTTCGCTTATCTTTCTTTAGAATGTAATTAGCACCACGTGCACCGTCGTTCCCTCCCTTCAGCCCTCTTGGTGCATGGACACGTCTCTCGGAAAGAATGCTAACGGTAACTGGGCGCCTAAACTCTATTTCCCTGACAAGCCCATCACCACCTCTGTGAAATCCATCTCCCCCGCTGTTCATTCTAAGTCCAAATCTGTGCAGAATCACTGGATATCTTTGTTCAAATATCTCAGGATCAGTCATTCTTGTATTTGTCATGTGGCACTGTACCCCACTGGTCCCTTCCCATGTAGGACCAGCCCCACTTCCACCTCCAATGGTTTCATAGTACCCAAAAGTGTCATCTCCAAATGTAAGATTATTCATACAACCTTGCGAACAAGCACAAGCCTGAAATGCAGTAAATACAACATCAGTGATTCTCTGAGATGTAAGGACATTGCCTCCTACTACAGCTGCACTATCACTAGGAGAAAGAAATGAGCCTTCTGGAATATGAATCTTCACTGGAGCCAAACATCCTTGATTGAGAGGAATATCAACATCCACTAAACAGCGAATGCAGTAAATGACAGCTGCAGCTGTTACGGCTTCTGGTGCATTCCAATTACCATAAACTTCTGCACTTGTCCCACCGAAATCAAAAATTGCTTCTCCTTTGTTAGAGTCAATGCTCAGTTTCAAATGAATAACAGATCCATCATCCATGTAGTCCTCTTCTTCAATTGTCACGGAGTTTTCATTTGACTCAGATGAAATTCTACGACCAACTGACTTCAGCATCTCTCTTACTGCTCCTTCTGCATTCATCTGTACGTAATTCATGTAAGCTTGAACAGTTTCCAGTCCATATTGTTCAATAAGCTCTAGGACTAGACAAATTCCTCTTTGATTTGCTGCTACTTGTGCTTGCAAATCAGATAGGTTATCTTGAATCCTGCGAGTTCCTCGGATCTTAGTTCCACGGTCATTGGAGCTTGGGAACTGTAAAAGCTTAACAATCCCCTCTTCCTGAAAGACACCTTTTTCAACAAGCTTAAATGCCTTAATGGCAGCTCCTTCCTCCAATATGGACTTTGAAAATGGAGGCATGCTTCCAGGAGTAATACCCCCTATCTCTGCATGATGGCCTCTATTTGCAACAAAAAATACCAACTTCCCGTTAAAAAAAACAGGTGTAACAACAGTTATATCAGGAAGATGGCTACCTCCGGCTGAAGGATGGTTAGTAACCAAAACATCTCCTTCATTCAAATTGTCATTCCAGTAATTGAGTTGCCAACGAACTGTACTAGACATTGCTCCAAGATGGACAGGAACGTGAGGTGCATTTGCAACTAGGCCCCCATTAGGATCAAATAGAGCACAAGAAAAATCAAGCCGTTCTTTGATATTTGTCGAAATTGAAGTTCTTTGCAAAGTCCTTCCCATCTGCTCGGCTATACCCATAAACCTGTGATTGAAAATAGAGAGTTGTACAACATCTGCAACTTTATCTGATATTTTAATGTTGCTCAAAGGTGAATCAATTTCAATTTTGATGTTTCCATATTTGGTTATAATGGCTCTACAGTTGGGTTCTACAATCACAGTGCTATTACCGTTCATGACGATTGCTGGGCCAGACATCGTATGTCCATACCCCAGCTTTTCAAGCTTATAGAGAGGTGTTTCCTGCCAACCATTTCCAAAGTAAACCTTATAGTAGCCTTCAATTATAGGACTCCCAGAGGCAGGTTCTATGGCTTGTGGTCTCAATATATTGGTAACTCCTATACCACGAACTCTAACATCACAAATCACAATATTTCTGTTCTGGAGTTTAAAACCGTACTCCTGCTGAAACAGGTTCACAAACTCGGTAGCATAGTCAAATGGTATTTCATCTTTAACTATTTTCCTTTTGACCATGATGGCAGTGTCTGTGCCTTCATATCTCAAGTTTAAATATGTGTCCGTTGAAATATTTTCCTCTTTAAATCCTTGACTTTGTAACTTCTGCTTAACTTGTTTCAGTAACAGAGCTTCTCGTTGTGAAGCCTCAAGAGTAGATTCAGTTCCATAAACCGCAGCATAAGGCTCCTGCGCCTCTTCTACAACATTTGCCAATCCCATTCCATAAGCGCTTAAAATCCCACAAAATTTGTGAATAAGCACTTCTTTCATACCTAGAGACCTGGCTATAGCACAAGCATGTTGAGGTCCAGCACCTCCAAAGCAAGCAAGTGAATGATTCTTTGTCTCATGGCCCTTCATTTCAGTCAACTGCCTTATTGGACGACACATTGTCTCATTAGCAACATCCACAAAGCCAAGTGCAATCTCTTCGACCGTCATGTCTTTTGCAGATGGATCCTGATTCTTTCGATAAGCATTTATATTACCAGCAAGCTTCTCAAATTCTTCTCTTGTTGACTTGACATCAAGAGGCTGGTCCTCATTTGGGCCAAATATGGATGGGAAATAATCAGGAATGACATAACCGAGAACTAGATTAGCATCTGTAATTGCCAACTCTCCACCTTTTCGATAACATACCGGACCTGGGTGTGCTCCAACTGATTCTGGTCCAACTTGAAAAGCACCGAACTGGAACTTTAACTTTGAACCACCTCCAGCAGCCACAGTGTTTATGTCAAGCTGAGGTGCTTGAATTATGGCACCAGCAATTTGGGTTTCTAGCACTTGCTCATAACTTCCAGCATATCGACTCACATCTGTGGATGTACCCCCCATATCAAATCCAATCAAAGGCTTTTCTGTTTCAAGACCAAAAAGAGTTTGCGAGTAACCGACAACTCCGCCAGCAGGGCCAGACAGAATTGCTTTGTGCCCCGAGAAGGTACTCTCTGGCGCAAGTCCTCCATCTGATTGCATAAACAAAACATTCAACTTGCTAAGTCCGTCTTCAAATTTGGAAATGAATCCTGACAGGTAATCTTTAATAACCGGGGTCAAATAAGCATCCACACTAGCTGTTAGACCACGAGGAACAGCACGAACCATGGGAGACAAGGCAGATGATATCGAAACATGTTTAAATCCCAGACTCAACGCTAACCTCTCCACCTGTTGTTCATGTTGTGGATAAGTGTACGAGTGCATCAAAACAACAGCCAGACAACTAATTCCTTTCTCCAGTAAATTTTTAAGTACAGGCTTCAACACTTCTTCATTAAGAGGCTTTACAATCTTAACAAGCTCTCCCGAAATACCTTTAACAATCGGTGAAGAACCACTCTGATTTTCTTCTTCTTCTTCCTTTGCCTGAACAAGTTCAACTCTCTCTTCCACCTCAACAACCTCTTCATAAAGATTCGAAGGCTTTGACACAGTAAGATCAAATATACTAGGACGAGCCTGGTTACCAATCTGGAGGAAATCACGAAAGCCTCGAGTCACACATAAAGCAATCCTTTCTCCCTTACGTTCTAGAAGCGCATTTGTTGCCACAGTTGTACCCATCCTTATCCACTCAATCTTCTCAGTAGGTATTTTCAAGCTACGAGGAATTTTCTCACCGGTAAACTCTTCCAGAATCCTCCGTATCCCTTCCACCGGTGCATCGTCGTAGTTCAAAGGATCAACTGACAAAAGCTTCAATACTCTCCCATTCCGATGACCTGGGATTTCAGCATAAACATCAGTAAAGGTGCCGCCTCTGTCGATACAAAACCTTAACTTCCCTTCAGTAACACTACCCATCCTATTAGTGCACAATTATAAGGCCCTGCAATGCATGTACAATACAAACAAATTATCAAAAATTGTATATTGATGCAGTTATTATAAAGTGCAGTAGAATTCATAAACAGATTATAGATCCATCTAATCAAACAAGACCAAAAAATGAAAATGAATCGGAAGAAGCACTTACAGGGTATGAAGAGAAGAAATTAAGCAGTTGCTAATGATGATTAAATTTGTGGTTGCTCACTTCTCTTCACTGATCTGTGTGTGTGATTTTGTTGTCAATTTACAATTTAATTTGTCTTGTAAAATAAGTTGTTTTTTCTGGCTAAAATAGTTCAATTTAAATACTTGTTCTCCATTATTTTTTTCTACTTCATTTTCTAAAGTTTAATCAAAATTCTATTTGTTAAGCATAAGCTTGTTTGGATTGATTTTCACATCTCCGGTGAAAGAAAAAAAAAATGGAAAATTGCGAATATATTCGTTTATTTACTTACTAATATCATTAGTTTCAGAAAATGAGCACATTAGGTGGCTGTAGTTTAGTGGTAAGAATTCCACGTTGTGGCCGTGGAGACCTGGGCTCGAATCCCAGCAGCCACAAATATTTTTTTTGTACGCTTTTTGTTTAGCTGTGCTTTCGAGTCACATTCACTTGTCGTTTATTTTGATGATTTTTATTAGCATCAAAGACACTAATTACTTTGATGTTTATTAGATCCGTTTAAATACCAAAAAAGAGAGAGAGCTCCCTTGTGGATGATCTTAAACCAAAAACAAGTATGGTGTAATAAGTATTATAGATGGTAGAGCAGTCTTTGATATTAAATTAGGGTAAATTAATTTTTAATTTATCCTTTTCATATTAATGAAATTAAGAAGCAAAGTATTAGTTATATGAATTGTTCAACATTTCCTTTTCATGGTTGTAAATAGCATACATAATCCACTCATACCCTTTTACCTGGGACACTGATCATGATACATATATCAGGTAAATAATAATCTTAATGCTTATAGAAAAAATGTAAATATCTTAACATATTAATTTTTCATCATCCACACACCAAACATTGTACAAATAGAACACGGAACACATCACGCCATTTAATCTAAGAAATAAATAAAAGACATAAGAGTAAACATTGTTAGAGAGAGCTTGTCCATAGCTATGAAACTTTTATTTGACTGCTTGTCCATAAGAGTAAACATATAGAAGAGTGAGACCAATAAAGCACTAAATATAATGTCATCATGGTTTGGTAGCAGTTGTTGTGGTGGTGGCATATGGTGGGGAGAAGAAGTCTGGAATATTGAAAATGGGTGGAGGCAACCTGTACTCTGGCCATTCAGTCACTGGTGGGAAAGGAGGAAACTCTAGCCCTGGAATTTTGCCCAAATCAGGAAATGTTTGTGTCAAAAGTTTTCTAGTCCCACCACCTTGGACATTGCCAATGCTGGAAAGTGACACAACGATCAAAATAGCTAACAAAAACAAACGGACAGAAGCCATTTGAGTGAGGAAATGTATTTTTGGACCCAACAAATTTGATAGATATGTAATGACGAAAAGGGTGAGTGATAATTGTAGTAAGGGAGAAGAGTGAAGACAAGTGACAACATAAGAGTTGGTTCTTGAGTTTTTATAGTCCAACTTGGACCATATTCGTACATGAGTTAATTCAAAGAGACATTTGAATATTAAGTCACAATAATGTTTAATTCGTACATAGAGTTAATTACAACATACAACAAGAAACCACCTATATATAAAGTTAGATACAAGGAAAATACTAGAGTCTAGCTACATGCTAAAAACAACCGTTTTAAACAAAACAAAACAAAAATGTGATTGGATGTTGGTGAATTACTTTACAATTCAATTTACTTGTATTTGTTAACTCTATTATTTGTTCCAACAATAGGAGAATAATGTTTGTCGTGAGAGGGTGTACCACAAATAGATCACGAAGGTTTTTGATTGATTGTTAGTGATTTTTTTTTAATAACAAACGTTAACAATTGGATTAATTTCTTTTGGGTTTAAACTTAAGACCTCAAACTCTTTATCTATTAGCTCAAACCAGTTGAGCTACACCCAATCCCTTTAATTAGAGGTGTCAATAGAGCTCCAGATTTTAAAGCCCACTTAAAAAAGTTCTCACCGAACCCACTAAATTAATGCCTCCTAATTGAACAAAATATTTGGGGCCAAACCCACTCTAAAATCTATTTATTTGTGGGCCTAAAAAAGCCCCACTATAAAGGAAAAAAATAAGTTTTTTTTCCCGGCAAAAAAAAAAGTTTTTTTCCGGTAAAAAAAAGTTTTTTCGGTAAAAAAAAAGTTTTTCCGATAAAAAAAGTTTTTCCGGTAAAAAAAAAGTTTTTTGTTTTTTAAAAAAATGTTTATAGAAATTTTGGGGCTTCGGAGCCTTTTGATTTTTTTATTTGTGGGTTTTTTAATCTTGTGAATTTTCAAATCCCCTTACTATATGGACTGGGGCCTAAACTTCAAAGCCCCGTGATATTGACACTTCTGCCTCCAATATTGTCCAATACAGTTTTTCATAAAAGGCAGAGGTAGAAGTTGTTTGCTCTCCTTGCAAACAAAACACGTCAGCATCGTGAACTTTCACAAACCATGCCTTGGTGGTGTATACTACAACTGTATTTTGAATCATCTAATATGAATTGTTTGCGTGTATTGTTTGATTAATCAAATTTCAATTTTAGAATTTGAGTTGCATAGGGGTGGATTTAACTCATGGCATGATGCGGCTATAACCACATCAGAATTTTCAAAAAAGAATTAGAAATTTCTTCTTTATCTACCAACTTTTCAATCTCTAAGGTGTGAAAATTGATAGCCAATACGTTTAGCGACATAAATAGTGACCAATAATTCGATCGTATAAAATAGTAAAAAATGGTCTCTAATACATTTAACGATAGAAATAGTGATTAAATATTCGGTCGCTAAAGTATAAAATATTCAAAATCAATCGCTATTTCGGTCGCTACTTATTTAGCCACACCGAAAATGTATTACTGGATCCGTCCTTAGAGTTGCAACTCAATTCAACAATTGAGCTTCGGTTGAGTAGACCACACGATAGTAGAGGAATCTAAATTTAGGATTTCCAAAAGTCCTCTATTATGTTGTTGAATTTTAAAATGTAGAAGTTGATCTATTTTACTTTCATCTTGGAAATAATTATTTTAAAAAATAAATTATAGGTAATACTGATTATGAGTATAAGTTCAGCAAAATAGCCAATAGTGTAGATCACTATGACACCATAAAATATTTCATTTCTCTTGGTTACAAGTTATGACAAAGTTTCTAATATGAATACAGTTCCTTATCAACGTTAAATAACACAGGTTAGTTAGAACTTTTAACCAACTAGTGCATTAGATTAGAATGTAATACAATAACCTTAGACTCATTGAACAAGTTATCTAGCTTGGTCACTTTCTTACCAGATGAAGAATAGTGAGAAGAAAAAATAGTTTAAAATAAGCCACCGAAAAAGCAATACACTGTACTAAACCTCATCAATATTTGATTTTAAATGTTGTAAAAAATTGGTGCGCATTGACCCCGTATAGATTTAATAAGTGATGACAAAAAGTGGATGCAAAAAGTGACCCACTTTATGCCTTTTTAGAGGTCCTCTATGTTTGTAGTTACTAGTTTAGGCATCTTTTTCTTCTTGATGGTGAATAACCGAAGATACATAAAAGTGAGCATATGACTATGCTTAATATTGATACAACTAGTATTTGTTGGATCGCGAGGGGAGCCAGGGGACCGCTCATGTCTAGGGCGGAGCAACCACACAAGTGAGAGAGACATCATACTCTTACCCAAAACTTTAAGGCAATGGGTCCTCTCACTTATAAAGTGTTCAACCTCCACTTTTCTATCCGATATGGAACATATAACTCACACTTGCACACAACAATCTCCCCCTCAGCACACACTTATGCTTCTACCGCCGTTGTCTCCGCACACAACGGAATCCGCCACTTTTCTATCCGATGTGGAACATATAACTTACACTTGCACACAACAATCTCCCCCTCAGCACACACTTATGTTTGTACCGCCGTTGTCTCCGCACACAACGGAATCCGCCGCCTGAACACCCTTTGTCAGGAGGACTTTCGACACAAGGAGTCGGTCGAACTCTTCATCAAACCACGGCTCTGATACAACTGTTGGGTCATGAGGGGAGCCAGGGGACCGCCCACATCTTGGCCAGAGCAACCGCACAAGTGTGAGAGATGCCAAACTCTTACCCAAAACCTTAAGGCAATGAGTTTATGGGTCCTCTCACTTATAAAGTGCTTAACCTCCACTTTACTATCCGATGTGGGACATATAACTCACACTTGCACACAACAGTATTAAGACACTATACCTCCTGTTGTTGAGATATCTTGTATTCAGTGTATTGATATTTGTTAGATTTAGATCAGAAAATTTGCAAAATATGTCGATTTTGATTATCTAAAATATTGAGTTCAAAATTCATTCTATCTGATTTTGATCAAACGATTATCGATTTGGTGATTGCGTGAATTTAGGGTATAGCTTGCAAAGTACTTTGATCTCTAGTAAATATAGTTGTTAAGTTAATTTCATGTGCAAATTGTAAGGGGAAATTAAGAGTTAATGCCACTTAAGCACCGCTTTGGTAAAAGTTAAAGGAAAATGCTAACAGTACATTCAATGCTAAACTCCATCAAAATTATTTTGTGAGTTTCATTAGAGTCACATCATCTTAAGGTGAACTATTCATTTTTTATTTTAATTGTGAAACTTTAAAAAACTCATATTAGGTCTCACAATTTTATTTCAAATATAAATTTTTTATTCATATTAATATTATGACAACTTTTGTGATCGGAGAACAACTACATATAACCTCTTTAATATATTTCTAATTCAAAGTAATGTTTCTTCAAACACTAACGATTACTCCGGTCTGATGAACTCCAACGATGAACGGGTGAAAATGTTGAGTTCTTGGCATTACGCACTGACGGACATAACGCAAAATGGTATCGTTAGAGTTGCTCTAACAAGCGTTCTAAGAATACTTGTTAAGAAATTAAAAATATATTAAAATTATGTATTCAACCTAAAACTTATCAATTATTTCATTTTTTAAATCTTTAACAAATACCATTATGACTAACAAATGCATTTGTCAACATTACCCAAAATTAAGAAGGAACATATTTGATAACTGTTGTGGGGCTGAGCTGATTGAGTTCGTTAAATTATCAGCTGACACAACCAAGAATTCTCATAAGTCATTTCCTTAAAAACTGACAAAAACCCATCCATGTATTTTACCATGTAAGGTGAGTCTATATTAGAGATGTTCATGGGTACCCATGAGTACACATAGTATGATATCCGTCTCTGCCCCGTTGGATAAATATGATACCCGTGCTCGCCACGTACTCTCGTGGGTACCCACTATACGGGTACCTGTGGGTATTGAGGTATTCATGGGTACCCATGAATTTTTGCATTTATTTATTTTTTGTTACAAATAATAACTTTTTTTAATTATCAAAAAACTGCAACTTTTAAACATCCCTACATAATCCATTCAAAGTTTCATAATCATATATAATCCATAGAAAATTCATTATTCTTACATAATCTTAGGATATGTTTTATGATGTGAATGAAGTGGAAACCGTGAACTTAATAAGATGAATTAAAAAAATTAAAAATAAAAATAGGTTATTGATGAGGAATCTTAGGCGGCGGTAAAATTTTCTTCAATAAGATAACAACTTTAAGTAATAACATAAGATATATAAGGATATTTTAGTCAAATACCCGTTTAACTACCCGCCTCATGCCCGTCAGTGGCAGAGCCCTTCATGGGCTGGGGTGGGCCACGGCCCATCCAAAAAAATTAAAAAATCAACGATTATAGGTCTATTTTGCGAGATTTTATACAATTTTGTGTCGGTTTTAGGTTTCGGTTGATTCAAATTCCTGCAAAGTGGTGTAGTGGCCCACCCAAAAATTTAAATAATTCAATTATAGGTCTATTTTGCGAGATTTTATACAATTTTATGTCGGTTTTAGGTTTCGGTTGATCCAAATTCCCGCAAAGTGGTGTTGTGGCCCATCCGAAAAATTTAAATAATTCAATTGTAGGTCTATTTTGCGAGGCTTTAAACAATTTTTCAACGATTAATTTTAGTGGTCCACCCTAACTTTTTTTCCTGGCTCCGCCACTGATGCCCGTGACAGATTTTACCCACGGGTACCCTTGGGCATGAGTATTTTTGCCACCCCTAATTCATATGGTACTAAACTAAGTCTTTTTATGCCTTCTTTTATGTATGGTTTTTTTAATTTGAAACAGGAAAATTGGTGTAATAAACGCAACTAAAGTTGGTATATGTAGTTGATAGAATAGAATGAAAACATGGCCACAATGCTATGTTAGACATAGTTAAGGAATAGGTAATAATGCATATACATTCAATATTTAAGCCGTATTTTTCGTTAGCCTTACTATAATTTATTCAATGCTGCCTACCTAACAGGCCAGGGAACCAAGTGCGTAATGTCTTAATTTCCATAGGATTGTACATCACAGACATTTCTAGTCCTAAAGATAAAATATAGAGAAAGAGTAAAAGGCAGCTCTTAACATAGCATTGTTCACATCTCAAGTTCATTTTAAACAAGGGATGTATAACTAGACCAAATGAGTGGACATTATGCTCTCATAAGTAAAAATGAGTGGACATTATCTTCTCATAAGTAAAAAAACAACAATTGAAAACCTCTTAAAAGAGGGAATACATTTCTTTTCATCTCAATCACCAAGTCGTTCCTATAAAACTGGAGACTCGGCTCTTATAATAAAAATACGCTGCTCCTACTAAAAACACGCACAATTTTTTTAAAAGATTGATCTTCTATTTAAATTGAATATAACACTCGTATAATGATTATTAATCACCGAAATCAAAATTAGCAATTATTTTTACTAAAGACGTGTTTTTTAACTTAGAAATAGAAACATGGAACATGATTTTTTTACTTAGAAATTGAAACATGAAATATGTTTATTTTTCTTTTTTGAGTGAGGTGGGGATTTTGAGCAATAATTTTTTTTCTTGAGTCCCATCACTTTGCGAGGCCCAGCTCGATTGAGCTATTTGCATTCCCCAAAGAACGACCCTGAGTCTATTTTTTTTTATGGGTTGTGCTAACTTGTGCCCTTAGAGTATATGTTAAGTAACCTAAAAAGAACAATTTTGCATTGTAAAACATAATACGTCAACTTTTAAGAAGTTAAATGCACGACTTTTAATATGTATATTTCTATAACGAGTTTTTTAATGAGAGCACAAGTTTGCATTTTTTTTTATATATAAACCAGGAATCAGCTCATACAAGCCATCTTGAGAAAAACACTAATAACTTCATACAACCTTATTCTCGGATATATTTAGGAAATATTGTCTTAAAATTATGTTGTTAAAAGTCCGTTTGGTGCGTAGGATATGATAGAGACATGATATGATAAGAAGTTGAATAAGGATAGGATATGATATGATAGTGACAGGAAAAACATTTATCATGTCATACGTTTGATACGCACTTGATAAAAAGATGATAGCATTATTTTATCCTATCCTGCGTTTGGTGCACACTTGCTATTGACATGATAAAAAATATATTCTATTTAAATTACAAAGTTATCATTGTGAAACAAAATCATATTTTTATATGAAGATTTTTTTTTTCATATTTAACAATAAAAAAAATAATGAGTAATTAAATAATTTCATATAATTCCATAATAAAAACATGTACTACTAAAAGTTAAAATATTCAATCACATTATAATAAACATATGTTTCTTAAAAAAAACATATGTAATTACGTAAAAGAATAAATAAATAAATAGCAAGTAGCAGATGCAAGACAAATGATTGGGCTTTGGAAAAAAAATCGAATCACAAAATGCAGGAAAAAATATTAGAAAAAAATATTGAAGTTGAATTGCAACCACGAAAGCAACGCAGAAAGAAAAAGAAATTTTTATTGGAATGAAATAGTTGGAAACAATCGTAGATAGCATGCTGCGAGAGTCGAACAAGGATGTTGGAAGAAATAAAGAGCGCCTATGATAGTTTTATGCTATCAGGTTGTCAATCCACTAAAAACCAAAGATAAGAATAATAAAAGTTGGGTAGGATAGCATAAGAAACAAGTTTAATTTATCCTTTCCTATTGGTGCACAAACAATAGATTTCATCCGGATATGATAATTGTATCATATTCTGTCTAGTTATCATGCGCACCAAATGGGCCCTAAAGACGGTGCATGAATGCAAATATGGAATAAGATCACTACTCTCCGTTTCAAAATAAGTGACATGGTTGACTTTTTTACACATCTTAATGCATATTTTTGACACTTAACATCTTTAATTTAGTATTATGAAAAGTTATAGAAATTTGGTAATTTAAAATATTCGTCTAAAAAATTCCAACAATATCTTATATATTACCATTTATTTTTATATAATGATAGAAAAATACGGTGAAAATATGTTAGGTGAATAATGATCATACTCAAATTCAAATCATTTATTTTAAGACAGAAAATATAGTTAATTTAAAAGATATTCAAATCATCTCATGCAAATGCTTTTGAGAACAACACTAATATCAAAGGCAACAAGGCTAGAGATTTAACTCAAACTAAGAAGAAAAAGGACAAGAAAATAAGGCATTTGAGGTTCAAAAGGTGAACTTCTATAGGTCCCAGTGGCTAGAGGTGGTTGGTTGAGGGAATGGAATAATAAGGATTCAAGAAACAACGGGAATTTGACATGTGGAACTTTTGTAAATGAAGAGCTGCAAAGAGTGGCGTATGCAGTACTCCAAAATTTGCTAGATGGCTGCTTAATTAGTAATTTTTGTGGAGCTTTGGTTTGTTCAATTTTGTGAGCTAACAGGCTAAAGTACTTTTTTAAATCTTTATAGAATGTATAAATATTTAATGGGATTAGGGGTATATAAGTTTTTGGAAGGGGAAAATCATTTATAAGCATTGCGGTTTTTTGACAAGTGAGTTTTATATTTCCTTTCCTTTATAAGCAAAAACCATAATTCTTTCAGTGTAGTCTCTTTTGATATCTCTTAATCTTTTTATTTTTCTCTAATATCTTTGTGCTCACTGACATTGTAGTTGATCATCAATTCAAAAAAGTCTCGCCGCATAAGCTTTTGCCAATTGATTAGTTAGGTTTTTTCATACTTTTGCCTCACTTTGCCAAGAGAAGTTTTTCAAAATTGAATTTATTAAAATCTTATTTGTGATCTACTATGTCAAAATATAAAATAGGCGAAATTTAAATCCACTCTAAAACAGTTATAAAATAGTCATTAGTGTCATATGAAGTGCTACCATTTTGGATCCTTTCTCACGGTGCAGCGATGCAACAATTTATTGTGTAAAAAAGTGCTACCATATGAAGTGGTATGTTGTCTAAGCTAAAAAAAAATGACCACACTACTGCATGTAGCCATGTACACTGAATCCAAGTCCTTGAACGAGGGAAACATCGAGAGCCCAAGGACTCAAATACACGAAGTACAAACTCTCCATTATGAAAATATATTAAGAGGACTATTTAGATTATTTGCTGTTATAAGAATTCAAAAGAAGAAAAAATATATCATAGTTGTATCTAAATGTGTAATTTAACATCAATAACAGAAATTCAAAAGTACAAACAATAGTGCCAAACTGGTATGTAGAAAGAAAGAAAAAATACAAAGGCTTTTCACACCATACAATACAACAAAGATAATAGTACTATCATCATAACCTCGTACAATGTAATCACACACAATAAAGAAATAACGCAATGTCTATTGCATGCAAAGATAACAAGTGAAGAATTGTTTAAGGGCTAGAGGTTGAAGGTGGTGGGGAAAAAAATGGGATGGAGGGGAATGTGGTTGGGATTGAAGGAAGGTTGGGAAGTGAAGTGGCTGCTGGCAATGGTGGAAAGTTGAGAGATGGAATTGTTGGAATATTGGTAGGAAGACTTGGAAGTGGTGGCATAGTGAGTTTAGGCATAGAAGGGATAGTAGGCAACGGAGGAAGATTTCCTTGAGGCAATGTTGGAATTGAAGGTAAAGGTGGTAATGTAGTTGGTTTCGGTAAAGTGGGAATGCTAGGCAAATTTGGTTGTGTTGTTTGTAAAAGATGGCGAGCTTCTAGGCTCATGCTTGACATTGTCACAACCAGAAGTAAAGCTGTGATGAAGGATTTGTTTGATGCCATTGATAACTTGATGAATTGTAGGAGCTAAGGAGAGTGTATTTGTATAGAGAGAATTTGATTTGGGATTTGATGAGAAGTGTAGGGATAATGGATGGTCTTATATAGAGTAAGAGATATTTGGAGGGTAAGTTTGACTTTGGAGAACCATCAAAAGTTTTTTTGCAATTATAGTTAGTTCAACTTTCTCTTTGACAAAAGCATTTTTTGGTTAGATTGGTTGGCTACTCTAAACGCTCAAATGTATGATGGCCAACCCTTTCTATTTTATATATTTCAAAGAGCAAAAGAGAATAAAATGACAAGTGTTTTTAAATATTTTTTGTATGGATTTGGTGGTGACTGAGAAAAAAAATGTAGTTACAAACAGAATGTAATATCTGAGAGTTGGTAATCTAATTGGGTTCACCCCTGTTTTCAGAACTTTTTACTTGTGAGTCACCTTTAAGAAAATATGTTATCCATATATAATTATTGATAGTTGGTTAGTGAGTCGCGGTTTAAGTAAATTTTATGTAACATGCGGAATTAGAGAGATTGGGTACTTATCATGTATTACTATTAAAAAAATATATAAATAAGTGATGTGTACACGTAAAATCCATTTAGATACCAAAAGATGGATTTCTTCGTTGTGGATGTTCTTATACACTCAAATAACAAGTGACTTCGCAATGTATTTGCATTTGTCGAAGTTTATATTTTATTATTTAAAATAAATCAACTCAGGTCAAGCATTTTTTTAGATAGTAAAAGATAAATAATTGAAAAGCACAACGCTTAGGTATATAAAAATGATGTCAAAATGATGCAAGTTTAAGAGATAACAAAGATAGAAGAGTGAAAGAAAAAAATCCAGTCTTTAGGAGATAACAAATAATCTTACCCAACCCGTCTACCTGGATAATGATTTTGTCAAAGTGAGGCAGAGGAAGTTGAACTAACTAGAGAAGTAAAAATTGCAAAAGCTCTTGTAATTGTTCTCCAAACTACCCTCCTTCAAATCTTGCTTACTCTATATAAGACCATCCACTCCCTTTACTTTTCATAAAATCGCAAAGCAAATTCTCTATATACAAATATACTCCTTAGCTCCTACAATTCATAAGGTTATCAATGGCATCAAGCAAATCCTTCATCATAGCTTTACTTCTTGTTGTGACCATGTCAAGCATGAACATGAGCTTAGAAGCTCGCCATCTATTGCAAACAACCACACAACCAAATTTACCTACCATTCCCACTTTGCCAAACCCAACAACATTGCCACCTTTGCCTTCAATTCCAAATATGCCTCAAGGAAATCTTCCTCCATTGCCTACTACCATTCCATCTCTTCCTAAGCTCACCATGCCACCATTTCCTAGCTTTCCTACCAATATTCCAACACTTCCATCTCTCAACATTCCACCATTGCCAGCAGCCACTTCACTTCCAAACCTTCCTTCAATTCCAACCACTTTCCCCTCCATCCCATTTCTCTCCCCACCACCTTCAACATCTAGCCCTTAAATACTTCTTTCCAAGTTGCATTATGTGATCAGCTAAATACATGCACTATATACATTGCATCATTTCTTGATTGTGTTTATACGAGGTTACGATGATTATAGTATCTTTGTTTTATGATGTAATTTGTACTTCTTTTTTCTTTCTACTTACCAGTTTGGCGCTATTGCTTGTACTATTGAATTTTATATTATTGATGATGTTGAATTACACATTTAGATACAGCTACGATGTCTTCTTTTAAACTCTTATAACAATAAACAACCTACTGTAAATCGTTGGAGGTAACTTGATTGTGTAAATGCAGAGTTTGTGACTGCAGGAGATACGAATCCTTCAAACACTGGCATTAATTATGCACCCATAAAAATTAAAAGAGACAAGTATTATAGCACGAATATATTTTGTCTGCAATAGATGCCATACACAGATTTAAAACCATTTTCTTTGCAAAGCAAAGTCTAACTATCTACTTAAACTAGTGTGGCCACATAAAGAGTAGTAAAACCCAGAAATAAACCGATTGTTGGTACTTTCAGGGTACCTAAGCGTTCAGCATACTGAGATAAATAATTTAAAATCAACATGCTCGAAGTGTAGTTTAGGATGTTCTATCACAATCCTTCATATTCTCAGCAAGACACATACATATAGGCTAGAATAAACAACATATGTTCTATCACAGTCCTACATATTCACAGCAAGATACATACATATAGGCTAGAATAAACAACATGCAAACAGCATACAAATATGCTAGAATAAATAATATAAATTCATTGTGTCGTTCTATAGTATGTATAAAATGATGTCATAATGTCCTACGATGATGAATTTTTACCATTTGGATCCAAATTCTTCTTAGTGTGTGTTTTGAAGAATGAAAAGTCACGGTGACGACATACGTCCATGCAACTCACCAAACATAAGCTAAGCGGATTGATTTATATTTTTCTTGGTCTCCCTCTGCCTCTCCTTGCGGGGCTTATATAGAACTTTACACTTACCCAAATCACTTAGTTTGAGATTCTATGATCTTCTCAACAATAGATGCCAAATCTATATGCTCCTGTGTATCTTCAATCTATTTAGGTGCCTCACAGAGATATATATTTTGCTTAGACCCAGTATGCTTCTTACAACACAGCATATAAGTGCTTGTATTTTCTCCACTATAGATGTTGCCCCTAACTACCTTTCTTTCAAATGTGAGAACAAGTAACAAGGAATTTCAATGTTCTTATGTTTCTTCAATCTATTTAGGGGCCTCACAAAGATGTATACTTTGCTTAGACCTAGTATGCTACTGAGTTAGAGCACAACATATAAGAATATTGTACCATTTAGTTAAGACAGAATATAAACCATCTATACAAAGATAATATCCACCACATCCCTATGTGAAATGCCGGCAAATTAACAAAACACACCATTGAACAAAGGTGATTCTTTCAAATATTTATTAAACACCTTCGAAGATCCCTGTTCATGATAAGGTAAGGTATTATTGTAGATGACACCTTATGTAATGCCGATAGAGCATGCAACTTATTTTGACCTCATTTACAATTGCAGCTAAGAAAATAATTCTAAATAAATTGCTTATTAGCCCGGCAAAATGCTTCATCAGGATTCAGAATCTATGTTTAAATTGAAAAATCATTACTCATCCACTAGAATTTTGGAAATAGAAAGCACATGCAGAAGAGGATACCTACACTTTGAAAAACCATGATCCATAAACCCAGCAATTCAAAATTAGCTGAAAAAACCAATGTCATGTTGGAGACACAAGCAAATGCAAGTTGGTTAAACTGTTAGCAGTTTGAAAATGCTGAAACATTGGCTGACAGCCTCACAAGACCAAAGACCTAACAGATATCACTGCACCCAGAAACTGCCTTTTAAAACAAAGGCTTGGCGTTTTCCAGCCTGGACCAAACAGACTTGAAAGGATGTGATGAAACGAAAAGAAGACTAGACTTGCTGGTGACCTCAAACTTACAACAGAGCAAAGCCACACCAGACAACACTCAAGAAGAAAACAACAGAACTAAACAAAAACAAAATATCCAAAAAAAAAAAAAAAAAAAACACACAAAAGAAGAAACAAAAAAAAAAAAAAAAAAAAACTAGCATGTGATGGTGAATGTTGTGTACAAAATAATTGCTAACAAGCATAGTGTAGAGCACGATCAGATCAGACAGTTCAAATGTATATATTATTATCTGGATTGCCGCGCATACAAAGCGGAGTTTAGGGCCAGGTAAAACTCCGAAATACACTCATTATTGCCCTGTTATTGAGAGAGCGTGTACCTGACTTTCTTTAAAAAAACAATCTATGTCTCCTTCCTTAATGGTACAATATAATCTACATGTCATGAAGCAGTCCTCAAATACTTCAAAAGCTATAATGTACTGAGATGCTGTCATAACTTTAAATAAAATCTAACAACAACAAGAATTCACAATAGCTCAGCATCATTTTGAGCTACAATTGCAAACATACAAGTAATAACATCTATAGTCTACGAAAATAAAAAAGTAAAAGCATCTAAATTACAAAATGGCTAATGACCCTTAACCTTATCATCTCCCACCGGATTGAGAATGGGTAAGCTACTGAGGAACTCATCAAGACCCTCAAAAAACCCAACCCCATCAATATTATCCTCGGCATTGCCAGTTGCATTCCCTTCACGGGCACGCACTCCACGGGACGGCTCCTCCACATCATTACTGAACTCCACATTCAAATCCAAGTTTCCAGCACCTCTCCTCCTGGAACTACCCAGTGCAGCTTTCTTAATAGTACTAGTATCTGCCCTTACACCACTAGCAGCAGTAGCAGCATCATCAACAGCCCCAACATTCTTCTCATTCCCAGATGCAGCACCAGTAGCACTCCTCCGAGGTCTCCCAACAGCTCCCCTACCACTAGCATTACCGGAATCTTTCCTAATCTTTTTACTAGTACTAACCCCTGACCTCTTCACCCCTCTGTTCTTACCAGCACCACCCCTCCAATCCCCATCATCAGAATCATTATCACTCGGATCAGAAATATCAATAAAAGCCGCAGTTGCCTCTTCATCATAATAAACCCAATTCTTTTTCCTATTAGACGATCCTTTCATGGAACACGGAAACAAAGGTGCAATAGGGTTCCAATTGGAAGAAGCACCATTCACATCTTTAGAATCACCAGAAAACCCTAATGGAAAAAATCCCCAAGTACAAAACGAAGAATCTATCTCATTCACCTGCGGTGAACGTATCACCACCGCATGAAACCCCCTCCGACAACTCTGACACCGTAAGGTACAATCTTCGTACCCCTTTGGATACTCATAGTAAACGTAACAGTAAGGGCACAATGTCCAGAAGCTTACGTTACCTTCCGTTTCAGCAGCACTCGCTGTTCGCGTCTGCCGAGTCGTCTCACTTACCTCGCTAGGGTTCCGATTCTGTCGAGAAGGTGTCGGCTCGGTGGCGGTGGCGCCAGTGCCATCCCTCGATCTAGAGTTTTTCCTCGGCGTTGGATTTGTCTGTGGAGGCTGTTGCAGTGGCTGCTGTGGAGGCTGCTGATACTGAGGAGCCGGTTGCGGCTGAGGCTGTGGCGGAACAGGTGGTGTAGTGAGCAACCGTAGATCACTATCATACATAGCTTTCTTAGCAGGATTTGAGAGAACAGACCAAGCATCATGAACAAGGGAGAAAGCGTGACCGGAGAAAGCGAATGGGTTCCGATTAGGGTCAAGGAGAAGAGCAAGTCGGCGATACTGATTCGCGATGTGGTCGATGTTGGTGGTGTATCGGAGAATTTGAAGAATTCCGTACCAATCACGGTGGTGATCGTTGATCCGAGATTCTCCGGCGAGGAGAGTGTCGATGACAGCTAAGAGAAGCTCAGAGGCGTCGAAGGTTGGGTCGGATTCTCGGGCACGGATCGCGAAGGAGCGTGCACCGTGCAGATCACGTGCGCTTAGGAGTTTGTTTGCGGTGTATAGCCAGCGTTCAGCTTCAGCTCTGTTTCCACCCTCCATAGCGGTGGTGGTGGTGAATTGACGATAATGGACTTTTGATGATAATGGTGGAATTTTACGTCATCAGTGGCGAGAGGATAGTTTGGTAATTGTGGTGGATTGAGGTTTTATTGGGATTGTGCTGGTGATGATGACAAGGTTGGTTCTATCCTGAAAAATATGTGTTCGTTCGAGTGGGGGTGAAAGGAGTAAAAAGAATGAATGATTGATTGAATGCTACACGGTGTTTCGGCCTTTGACTACCTCCGGGAGGGGAGTGAAAGGCATTTACCACTTTATTATTTCGTTCTGGCCAATGCTAATTATATTTACCGGATCAGTGAAAGACTTTGAAGGAAGAGGATGAAAAATATAGAGAAATTTTACATTTTTGTCACAAAGTCAATGATAAATGAATCTTTATGATTTTTTTTTTGTTACAAATGAATCTTTTTTTTTTTCTTGTTGTGTAGTCTAGTCACTCTAGTGGAAGCTCACACATTTTAATATGGATAGGTGGAGTGTCTGGGGTTCAAACCTTAACTCATGCATATAATATACAATATCTCTATCAACTGAGTTAAGCTCACGAAGATGTTACAAATGAATTTTTACCATTGAAATCAAGTGGTTAATATAAATATATATTTTATTTAAAAAAATCTTTTTTTTAATAAATAATTTGGATTAAAAAAATCAAGGGTTAAAATGTTTTTGATACTTATACATGTATAAACTTTTCGTTTTGATTTCTCTCAAATATTTATTTGATTTTTAATCCCCTAAAAGTTTTGCATATTCACTTTTAGTCCTCTTTTAAGTAAACCTATATACATAATTCATATTTTTGAATAAAATTTTGCTGAAAAGTTTATAATATTATAAGAATCTCTCCCAAAAAAAATATAATTTTTTAGCAAAAAATGGATTTTAATATTTTTGGCCAGTAAAAATTTATATTTAATTCATGTTTTGTTGAAAATTCTAATTTTTTTTAGAGAGATTTTCACAATATTCTACACAATTTTGTTAAAAAATACAAATGTTACACATGAATTGACTTAAAAATAAGGACCAAAAGTTGTGATTAAAAATTTGATAAGAAAATTTTAAAGGGACTAAGATGAAAAGTTGATATATTTATAGAGATCAAAAATATATTTAACCCAAAAATCAAATCTTAATATTTTAAAATCTTTACTTTGGTTCGAATAAAATTGAGATTATAAACATTTTAATGTAAAAAAAAAAAATTACATGCACACTTAATTAAATCTCATTAAATAAATAATTTTGACAAAAAAAACTTCTTTAAAAAAATGTGGATAAACTAATATATATGACAAAAAAATGAGTGGATAAATTAAAAAAAAAAAAATCAGGCTCGTTGACCAACATATCTCATAAATGATGGGTTTGGATTAGTCAATTTACGTAACATGATTTCTTTTCCTACCTTACCAGCTTCCCGTGCGCCCTCTGTTTTGATTAAAATACCTTCGGTCACCTTTCTCACCTTCCACTCCATATACCTCTAAAAGCACGCCACTTTAGCGAAAACGTGATTTCAAATCAAAATACAAGCATCAATGAACTTCATACACACTATTTTCGTATAAAAAGTAATGTGACTATAAAACCTTCATAATTCAATTTGTATGCGCTTTTCTTTTATTCATGTCACCAAATTTGTATTGGCCACGTTTCAATTATATAATTCAAAAATTTGAACAACCTAGTTGGGATTATATAAATCGAATTCAGCTAATACAAAAACAACTCAACTTTCTTAATTATAGTTTACACTATTTCATATATGGATGTTCAAATTGATACATCCTATAGTTTCACACCTCACATTATACCTCCAATTGTGTTGACAACCGTTTCACCTAAAGTTGTAGATTATCCCAACAATTCCAAAGCCAAGATTCTTTCACCTCTAGTTGAGAATCCCTTCGGCGATGCCAAAGTGGAGGTTGTACCTCAAGTTGAGAATCTTTCTGTCAATATCAAAGTTGAGGTGCCACCTCTAGTTGTTAATCATTCTAGTGATCATTAGATACAATGTACTACTCAAAGAAATTTACATCATGAGATGTTGTTGACATGGGTTCGAGTGGAAGTAGGTAAGTTAGAATTTAGTGTTGTTATTGGAAGATCGAATAATGGAGGAAATGACATTTTTTTTAAGCAAATGGGGTGCAGAACATTCTGCAACACCCTAAATAGATTAAATAAAAAACAATACAAAAGACTGGGGGGACATAAAGGCTGACCCAGTGAACCAAAAAACAAGCAACCCGAATGGGTGACGAAATACAACCCTAAGGCAGATGGAAAAAATTAAATCAGCAAACAATCTCAACTCAGAGCCCGACACTCACATGTCACATGTACAATCCAGCGCATCGCGTATGATGCGAAACTGAATTGCAAAAAATAATGTAATGTGGAAAATGACGAGCACCAAAATCTGGATTTTAGATTACGATAAACGAACTTGTCGTCAACACGACAACAGTTCACGTATCGACAACTCGCTGAGCCAAACTTCGACAATAGCATGTGACCACGAATCAACCTAAAACAGTCCATATCATGTAGCCTAGCCCTTTCGAGCACCACAGAAACATAAACAGTGTTCTCCGAGATAACCAAATAACCCAAACGAACATATAAACCAGATCAGAGAGTAGATCCACCAAGGAACCCACCTTAAACAACCCACCAAACACATGAACCAGATCCGTCACGATCCAGAACTGAGAGAGCAAGTTATTTCATCAAGAACCGATCTATAGTGGCACACGAAGTCCTCCGACGATTGCGAACACCTCATCTTGCGCACGGCGGCTCCGACGGTTTATATACAGCCACAAGAAGTTGTCTAAGTGTAAAATAGTTGGTTTAATAAAATGCGAGTCTTTCCTTTCGATTGAGAGGTTATTAGTTGAGTGTTGGTGATTGAAGCCTTAAAGTTAGGGAAAGATAACGCAAACATGAGATGGGTGAAACCTTACAAGGTCATAAAATTGTTGGACATCTAAGACCATAAGAGAATAGGCTCCTTTGTGAGTTAACAAACTCAATGGTCATTTCAAGAAAATTTTATTTGAAAATGTTTTCGTATAAAATGATGAATGAATGTTTATGAAGAAAATGATTGGGATCGCGTGGTTAATATAAATGGATACATTTAGCTAACAAATAAAATTTTCAAATTTTTAATTTGGTTCAAGGGAAAGAGTAAAATCGAGTTTATAAATATTCAATGCCTATGTAAAAAATTCACACATGCATACAATCAAATCTCATTGTGAAAAACTAATATATAAAGTGACAAAAATAAAATAAAATTAGAGAATAAATTAAAAAAAATATAAAATAACATATTGGACTCATTGACCTGCATATCTCATAATGGATGGGCTAAACTTAATAATTTGTGACCCAATAACAAGCAGATTCACATGCGTTGGCCAATTGAAAATTGCTTTTTAAACATAAAAAACTTTCTAAAAACACATGTAAAATACTAAAATGTCCCCAGCAGTAGTTAACGACCGTTGGCTTATAACTAGAAAACCGGCCGTAGTTACCCCTGGACTTTTTAGTTTTTTCATGTGTTTTCGGGAAACATGAAAAGCAACCATCTAGCCAATTTATACAAGACACTTGCTGTTTTTTTTTTCCATCATATTAATTTCTTACACGTCTTGTGAATTTTGGATTTTATAATTCGTTGGACTATATCGGTTTGAACCGGCCTACTTAACAGCTTTAGGGAGTACTTGAGCAAGGGAATAAGATCCTCTCCGGTACATCAAATTATTTTGTATAAAAAAGTGCTACGAAGTGGCATGTTGTCCAAGTTTGAAGAAAAATCCTACACCCCTATAATATGGGGAGAAGATCCAATTCCTTGATCAGGATTCAGGAATGATTTATGGACACATATTTTTCAAACACAAACAGCGTAAAGCATACGATCCTGAAAGGGCTCATTTATATGAGGCACAAACCACCCGCTCTGTTTCTTTTCGTTAAGAAATTATGAAAAGATAATAAGAATTTAATTAAAACGAGAAAAAATTCATCATAATTATTGTATATAAATGTGTATTCAACATCAATAATATAAATTCAAAAGTACAAGCAATATTACCAAACTGGTAAGTAGAAAAGAAAAAAATACAAAGGCTTTATACACCGTACAATAAAACAAAGATACTACAATCATCATAACCTCGTATAAAGTATAAACACACAATGAAGAAATGATGCAATATCTATTGCATGTATTTAGCTGATCACATAATGCAACTTGGAAAGAAGTGTTTAAGGGCTAGAGGTTGAAGGTGGTGGGGAAAAAAATGGGATGGAGGGGAATGTGGTTGGGATTGAAGGAAGGTTGGGAAGTGAAGTGGCTGCTGGCAATGGTGGAAAGTTGAGAGATGGAATTGTTGGAATATTTGTAGGAAGACTTGGAAGTGGTGGCATAGTGAGTTTAGGCATAGAAGGGATAGTAGGCAATGGAGGAAGATTTCCTTGAGGCAATGTTGGAATTGAAGGCAAAGGTGGCAATGTAGTTGGCTTTGGCAAAGTGGGAATGGTAGGTAAATTTGGTTGTGTGGTTGTTTGCAATAGATGGCGAGCTTCTAGGCTCATGGTTGATATTGTCACAACTAGAAGTAAAGTTGTGATGAAAGATTTGCTTATTGCCATTGATAGTTTGATGATGAATTGTAGAAGCTAAGGAGAGTGTATTTGTATAGAGAGAATTTGCTTTGGGATTTGATGAGAAGGAAAGTGATAGTGGATGGTCTTATATAGACTGAGAGAGATTTGAATGAGGGTAGTTCGGAGAACCATCAAGAGCTTTTGCAATTTTAAGTTAGTTCAACTTCTTGGGTTTCACTTTGACAAAAGGGAGCCAATTAATTATAAATACACTAAAATATTATTTTCTTAAATTACATATTTGATAGTCCCTCTATCCTATAATCTTTTTAACGATAAAGGTTAGTATGTTAGTAATTGTTTTCTCTTTACCGAGATTTGAACCTAAGAACTCCAACTCATTAATCATTAGCTCAAATCAATTTAGTAAATGGTATATAAATTGTAAGGAATAAAATAAGAATAATAAATATTTATGGGCATAATATTTTTTAATAATATTGTAAACGAAATATAGAATGTGATATTATTTTTTTAAATTATGTATATAGTGGGACATTATAGACAAATAGTATGTCAACCTTTTCTTGAGGAGATAAACAAAGTTGATTGATTGTACAAAAACAAAGTTGGTTGATAAGTGAAATACTAGCATACAAAACTAAATTTAAGGGTGAGTTTTGAAAACAAGGGACACCCCAAATCAGATTACCAACTCACATATATTATTTTGCAATGACATTTTTTCTCAGCCACTAGATCCATCGAAAAATATATTTATAAACACCTGTCACTTTTTCCTCTTTTGTTATTTAAAATATATAGAATATAAAGAGTTGGCCATCACATTGGAATATTTTGGAGTTATAACTAATAGTAGGCAACCAAATGCTATTGTCAAAGTGAAGTTCAGGAAGTTGAACTAACTAAATATTGCAAAAGCTCTTATAGTTCTCCAAACTACCCTCCTTCAAATCTCTCTCACTCTATATAAGACCATCCACTATCCCTTTCCGTCTCATAAAATCCAAAAGCAAATTCTCTCTATACAAATATACTCCTTAACTCCTACAATTCATCAAGTTATCAATGGCCTCAACCAAATCCTTCATTGCAGCTTTACTTCTGGTTGTGACAATGTCAAGCATGAGTCTAGAAGCTCGCCATCTTTTGCAAACAACACAACCAAATTTGCCTAGCATTCCCACTTTACCAAAACCAACTACATTACCACCTTTGCCTTCAATTCCAACATTGCCTCAAGGAAATCTTCCTCCATTGCCTACTATCCCTTCTATGCCTAAACTCACTATGCCACCACTCCCAAGCTTTCCTACAACAATTCCAACAATTCCATCTCTCAACATTCCACCATTGCCAGCAGCCACTTCACTTCCCAACCTTCCTTCAATCCCAACCACTTTCCCCTCCTTCCCATTTTTTTCCCCACCACCTTCAACCTCTAACCCTTAAACACTTCTATATTTGCCAAGTATCATTTTAAGGTACCCTAAATGCATGCAATAGACATTGCATGCATGGTTTCTTGATTGTGTGTGATGAAATTGTACTAGGTTTATGATGATATTAGTATTTTTGTTGTATTGTATGGTCTGAGAAGCCTCTGTAACTTTTTTCTTTCTAGTTACCAGTTTGGGACTGTTGCTTGTACTTTTGAATTTATAATATAGATATTGAATTACAGATTTGGATACAACTATCATGACTTCTTTCTTCATTTAATTATCCCTGTTATTATATTTTCATAGTTTTATAATTTGATCCCTTGGGTTATAATTTGTAGGGACTTGTTTAAAAAAACAAAATATTTTGCAGGGACCAAAAACTAGAAAATGGGTCCAGTCATCATGTGCCACGTATGCAAACCATCACAAAAATGGGGTCAGGGACTATTTTAAAAAACAAAAAATTTTGCAGGGACCAAAAACAAATTTTTTTTTTACAGGGACCAAAACTTAAACGAGGCATATTTGCAGGGACGAGTGCAATATTTTAGCCTAACTTATAACGTTGTCCCTCACTCCCTTGTTCAAGGAATTGGATCATCTCCCATGGTGTAGACTGTAGTGGTGTAGTATCAACAAAGCTCAAGTTAAGAAAACAATTGCAAGGCTCAAACAATTTCCTTTGCAAAACAAAGCCAAACTAGCCATTAAAACTACTTTGACCATATACATAGTAGTAAAAGCAGGTAAATAAACCGATTGTTAGTATTTTCACTTTTCCGAGTACCTAAGAGTTATAGGTGTTCTTGGCGTTGATAGAATCATAGAATCCTTTTAATTCAAAAACACATCCAATTTAAAAATAAAATTATACACGGTTTGATTTTGAATGACTGATATAATATATTTGATCCGTTCAAATCGAATATAGTTTCATAATTTAGATCAGTTTTTAGATATCAAAACTATAAATTAAAACAAAATGTGTTAGCCCTCGATTCCTAGGAGAAAGGGGCCCTATTAATCCAGAGTTTGGTCAAGAGTTAAGTAAAGTCTGGTTAAAAGTTGTTCACACTAGAAATGGAACACTTATTCTTCTGAATGATTCGGTTTAGGGTTCTCCCGAACGATTCGTCTTAAGAGGATCATATATACCACTTAAGCTAAATCACTTGGTTGAATTGTATATTTTTTTAATTAATATAATATTATAACGACGCCTTAAAAATAGGTTTCATAAAAACTCTAAAATATAACATATTAAAAATTAATATTAAGAATAAAAAAAATAGATTAAATTAAATTAGTAACTAGTATTTAAAAAACTAACAAATAATAGATTAATGCAATATATTATACTAATAAAAAGATAGTATTGAAGCATATGTATGTGATCTGGTTCGATTTTGTATAATCAATCTAAAATTTGATCTGATTCGTGCGGTTTTCACAAAAGACATCCAAACACATCCAATAAATGGTGTAGTCCAAAGAAAGTTCTAGTAAAATATAAAGATAGTGCATAGTATAAAGGTTTAACTTTAATTGTAATTATAGTTGATAGAAGTGTGTAGAACTCTATTTTGAAGAGTGTAATATATTATCTTATGATGTGTGTAGAACTCTCCCTTAGTGTCTATAAAAAAGGGAGAGTTTGTCATTTGTAAATTTAGCAAGTTCAAAGCAAGTAAAACCAATAATTAAGCAAGAAACAAAGTCTTGTCTATAATATTCACCCTTCCTCAATTCCTCCCAAATGCACTCTACGACTTTATTCTTTTCCAACAAGGTCAATACATGTGGAAGTTGGACCATGGGAATAATAACCCTTAAACTTATAAAGATAACATCAAAGCATAATACTAGCTTGTTAAAACTTGTGTTTATTACAAAAAAAAATTATAGGAACATTTGTTTGTTGAAGAAACAAGATTGTTGAATTATTTAGTGATTTTAAATAAGAGTTGGATGGACATTTGAACCATTCTTTCATCTCTTTCGCATTTCTTCAGAAAAACTTATTGAATCTCATGCAATCTTCATATATACAATTAACAAGAACAATGAAAGAATGAACACAGAGAGAATCTGAAGAGAGCATTGTGCTCCTCTTTTCTGTTACAATGATATGATTCTATCTCAGTTAGTTACAAACTAATCCCTTCAATCCTATTTATATATATGGAGAAGGATAGAGTTATCTCTATCTAACTAATTAAGTACACATGTGTTAACAAGTAATTAACTAAATCAACTTATACACACAAGTGTGATAAAACTTTCTCCAATTTCACTCGTGATTTCCATCTTTCAATACAACTTGTGTTGAGGATTTGATCATTGTTCATGTTTCAAGAATTTGGTGTTCTCCTATCTCAAGCTTCTAGTCTACCATTTAGTATTTATTTCTCCCTTCACCTTCATTTTTTATTTGCTTTACAAGTTTGTTTTCTATTTATGTGTGATGGTACCCATAAAAATAGTCACAGTGGTGGAGTTATTTTGTTGTCATGGTAAAATGGTGGTTTTGAAACCTCTTGTGGTGGTGGAAACTTTATTTTAGAGATGTGGGGAGGTTCTCTTTGCATGTTTTTTGGGTTTTGCTTTTTTGGATTTTTTCGATATGATGGTTGTCTGAACAAGACACCATTGCTTTGGGCTTGGTACTTCCGTGGCACACTGATTTTTCTAGATGTCTTTGAGCTTTCCACACCCTTTCACTTGAGTGGTGGTGGAAGTGAGGATTTGATAATGTTGAATTCATTTCCTTCCTAGACTAGGAAAAATAATATTTCTGGGTAGTGGAGGAACCACAATGAACAGTTTACATTTGTGACTGATTCCCTCCCCCTAGCACACCTTTGTCACGAGATCCAAGATTCTCACCATCTGGTTTGATGATGTGGCATTAAATTGTTCACTCTCCCACGCTTGTTTCATTTCAATTGATATTCTCTTGACTCTTCATTTTTTTAGACTTCATAGTCACCTAATATATTGCTACTTTTACTCTAGTCTCAAATATAAGCAAAATCAAGTCAAATATAGTTGATGTATTTAATTAAAAATTGAATTAGATACGATTTGAATTAGATACATCAACTTCTTTTGATTTTTTATATTGTTTTTGAGAAATACTAGCAACACACCTTCTAACACACACTTTTCAACACACTCTCTTTGATTGGTTAAAATTCATATGGGACCCACAAAAAGTATATAGGATCCACACGATTTGGTGGGACTCATGTGAATTTTAACCAATCAAAGGGAGTGTGTTGAAAAGTGTGTGTTAGAAGGTGTGTTGCTAGCATTCCTATTTTTTTTTTATATATTTGAGATCGGAGAAAGTACCATGTCATTAAATTGGATTATCAAAATCATGAGTTGGTAAGAATTTCTAAAATGGTGGCCAAAATTGCGCAAATTGGATAAAGGCGGAACAGCAAAATGATGTGGTGGGAAGGTTGAACTCAAAATGATTATTTAGATAAGGTGGCAACCCCTTCCCATAGATTTCTATAAATGTAATGTTGATGCAGAGGGTTCTTCCAACAATTGTAGAAAAATAGTTTCGGAATGTGCATTTGTGATCACTTAAGTAACTTTCTTCATGTAAGAACAATTTGGGTCCCTTGTTGCTTATCTATTTTTGAAGATGAAACTACATGTGTCTTCTTACAGCTATCCAATAGGTGAGAGAATTAGGCTTACAAAATGTTTTTGAAGAATCTTGTTCACACGTGTTTGCTGAAAAACACCAATAATTTACCAATATGATTACATTTAGTTAACTGTTGATGAAATTTTAACCGACAACAGTTAATTGTTGATGAGCATTTTCGTCTTTTACTTATGTTTTCAGCTAAATCTAAAGTGTGAACAGCAATGTTCAATTTTTTTTTTGAGTTGGTTAGTCAAACAATTGTTAATTATATTCATGGGCCTCTTGATCATGTCTCTAAATTGGGGTGCTATCTTGAATTCTTGCAAGAGCCTTTTCACTCTTTATGGTGTTAGTTTTGTTAGGCGGTTAGCAAATGATGTAACTCACTCTTTAACAAGAGCGACATCATTTACGGCTAATCACATGATTTGTATCATCAACCACTTTGTATTTCTAGTTGATTTTGTTGAAATACATTGAATTTTTATTTTAAAAAAGAGTAATAAAGGAATTAGGTAACTTCGTTTAATTGTATCAACACAACTAATTGTATACTTCTCCGTCCTTAAATATGAACATCTATTTCATATTTCACATTTATTAACAAAAATGGTATTGTAATTAATTTGTTCATTTTATGTATAGACGTGCATAAAATATATTTTTTCTATAAGTATATAGTTTTTTTTAGGGATATATGTTTATAGTAGTTGGTATTGAATTTTTATATTTTAAGATATATTTTTTCGGTCAAGATATTTAGTAGTATTAAATATGAATTTTTTTTATTTATTAGCTAAGGAAGCACTATACAATGCTAGTCTCCATGTTCATCTTAACACCCCACATTGTATTTCTACTTTGATTAATAATGAAAAACTATAAGCTTCTTTTTGTAAAAAAAAAAAATGAATTTATTTTTAAAAATAATCCTCTCAAAAATTAAAAAGCAATACATGTATTTAAACATTTAAAAATAAATTTATTTTTAAGGACAAAAAGAATTGATTTAAAAAAAATGCTAAGTTCATGTTTGGATGAGCGATAATATTGATTAAAGGGAAATGCTAACGAGTTTCTTTGGTTATTTGTTAAGTAACCTAAATAAAAAGCAATAATCAACTCAAAAATAAAAAGCAATAAATGTATTTAATCGTTTAATAATAAATTTATATTTAAGGACAAAACAATTTATCAAAGAAAATGCTAAGTTCATGTTTGGATGAGCGATAATATTAATTAAAAGGAAATGCTAACAAAGTAACAAGTTCATTTGGGTATTTGTTAAGAAACCTAAATTAAAAATTGTTTCTTCAAATTTGTATATTCAACACATTAAAATTTTAAAAATCAACTTTTTAAACATTAAATTGATAAATTATTTCACTTTTTAAATCACTAACAATGTACAAATGCTCCTAGAACACTTGTTAACATGACCTTAATAAAATTATGATGGTTAAAGCTCCTTCACAGATTGCTTTGTTCTGATTTTTCATTCTTGTCTATTTCTTTTTTGTGTTAACCGTATAATTCATATAAAAGATAACTTTAATAATTCAAAGTTTAATCGAAAGACAACATCACTAATCCAAACTGAATTGAACCGCATACATATATTTTAATATGTATTTCCATTTTTTATAAGAAAAATATATTATATTAAACTATTTTTTTCCTTTTTAATTCTTTTAATACTACATATGAGTTTAATTTAATCAACATTGTTACTATTTCATGTTTCAAAGATAATCAATCATTATTATTTCATAGACTATTAATTTATTATATATCATGTTATAATTTGTAACACACATACTCCCTCCGTCGCAAAATGTAAGGAAAAAAAATTCATTTTCTTTGTCCCAAAATGTAAGCAAAAAAGACAAACTTTTGATTTTTAAAAAATTATCTTTGTCCCAAAAATTCAACTTTTTTTTAATTTTTTTTTTTATCTTTTTTAAGAAAAACTTTTGTTTGTTCTCATAAAATTAAAGCGTTAATTGTTTAAATTGACCCTGTAAAATACGCAATTTCTAAAAAATGACCATGTAAAATAAAAAATAGATATTCTAACCCTATAATTTGATATTCTTCTTATTTTTGACCCTATAATATACGCGTGGTCTAAAAAAGTGATCTAAGATTGAATTTTTTTCATAATTTTTTTCATGCATGTTTAGGAGGTGAGGTCTAGCCTGGAAAAGGCTAGTTACTTCCCATCATGGGAAAGTTGCTTTTTCACCATCAAATCATAAGATGAACATAGTTTTATGGTAGACTGTCAACACTATATTTTTTCTACACTATTCTCCATCACTATTCACACTTTCTCTCACGCATGCATCTGCGAGTAAGAACCCAAGTCTTTGTTTTAACCCATTAATATTGATTCATTTTTCTCTATGGTTGAACATCAAAATCTATTCTTCTCAATTATTCTATTTTCCCAATTTTTCAATTCTCAAACACAAAATAAACTACACGTTCATTTGCTTGCAAAACCACTTCTATCTCAAATTCATATGGTTTATATATGTTCCCAATCCAATTCCCTACAATCTAGAAAAATGGGCAAAATCATAAATGTTCATAATTTAACCTTACAGAATTCTACTGAACATTAAAAATTTAAAAATATTTCATTTTTAACTCCATTGATTTATGGAGAATAATAATTGTAATTTTGTTTGTGATTTGGACCCCTTTTTTTTTGGCAATTAAAGAATATTTTTTAATTATATGTTGAAGCTTCCAAATTTCTCTAGAAAATCCGATTTCTCAGTACTAAATTTCTCTAAAACCCAAAAGTCAATAACACAAAGATTGCCTAAGCTTCCCTAAAATAGTTTGAAGCTTATTAGAATTAGGAAAATGAGTTAAATCTGATTTGATTTTGGGACAGTAGGCAAGATTGTATGCTCCAAAAATTTTGGGTTTGAGAAGACAATGGAATTGCTTTTTTCTTTCCGGGGTTATGTGAACAAGATGAATATGATGAACTTGCAGAAAAAATCTAGTGTTGACAGTCTACCATAAAACTATGCTCATCTTATGATCTGATGGTGAAAAAGCAACTTTTCCATGATGGAAAGCAACTAGCCTTTCCCAGGCTAAACCTCACCTCTTTAGGATGTTAAAACATGACTTTACGCTAAAAATTATATTTCCATAATTATTAATTTCTTAAACAATTCATAATTAATTCGTATGTCGTTTAAAAACTCCAAAATTTCATGGTGAATGTGCTTATGATGTTCTAACCATGCCTACAAAATTAGAGAACGGAATTTGATTCGTGAGAATACGCTTACTTGGAACAAAATTGCAATTTCACATGTTTTGGATGAAAAATAAAAAATTCGAAACATCTTCGAAATGCTATGAAATTTTACATATCCTTTTTATGTATTTTTGTAGTTGTCTCTGCAAAGAATCAGCTCAAAATTCAATTTTTGGGTTGGGGTTTTCATTATTTTGTTGTTTGAGTTTTTTGTGCTTTAAAAATTCATAATTAATTCGTCCTTAGTTGAAAAATTCTAATTTTTTGTGTAATGTCATATTTTAACATCTTGAACATTCCTGAAAAAAATCATGAAAAAATTCAACCTCTAAGTAACTTTTTTGAAGTTCAACTATATTATAGAGTAAAAAATAATAAGAATCTCAAATTAGATGGTTAGAATATGTGTTTTATTTTATCTTACATTGTCATTTTTCAGACTTTGCATACATTACAGGGTCAATTTTAATAATTAATCTATAATTTTTTTTGACAAATAAATAATCTATAATTAAATGCAAATTACATTCAATTTTTTTTTTCTCTCTCTCTCTTCCATTTTCTCCATAACCAATAGTCAATGAAAATTGTTTTTACATCTTTCTATGAACTTATTTCAAGAAAAACACAAAAAACTATACTTCAAATTCTTATGTTTTAGTTTTCTTAATAAATATAATTTGAGTTATTTTGCTTACAATTTAGGACAGAAGGAGTAATATTTTATCATATTTTTATAAGATTATTATTAATAAAAAAGTTATAATTTGTAATTTAGATATATTCAAAAACCGATCAAAATTAAACCACATTAAATTGGATCAGATCGGATTGAATTTTTAAAATTAATCATTCAAAACCAAACCAATTGACACATGATTTTATCTTTTGATCGAATTTTTTTCTTCAAAATCGATCCAAACTACACCGCAATTGTATTTCGTACAAACGAGGACAATACAATTCATATGAGAAAGATTCTAAAAAAAAATTCATATGAGAAAGAATAATTAAAACGTGTGAATGGGACCACAATGAATGAATGGCTATCATGCGAGGGTTGGCACTGAGAACGAGAGGGTTTCAGCTGTCAATGCTGTGCCATCGATGCAAGATGGCTACATGTACGGAAATCAGTTTACGAGGTATAGGAGAAATTTAAAAGAGAAACCCAATATAGATGTGTACGTATTATTTTCGAAAAATCAAGCACTACTTGCTTCCTGAAAAGAACAAAAAAAATCTTATAATAACAGTAATAATGATATTTCTTTCTAATTTCTATAATATCAGTGGAGAAAGATTAAAATATAAGCATTCTTTTATTTTCTATATTAAATATTTGTATACAAATTTAATTACATAAGCTGGAATGAAATGACAATGAGTAACCACAAACCTTTGATATATCCTCGACACAACTAATACTATATTTTAAAGAATTTACATTTTTAAAAGAGAAAAATATACATTGCACTCACATTTATAACAAAATTATGAATCAAACAATCAAGAGAATACATCACACATTCATTTCAGTCCACATTTTACAACATAAAAACATGATATTTTGGTAAAAACAATTCCTAAAAAACAAAAATGATGTTTTAGTAATTTTTATTATTTATTAAAAGATATGTTATTTGAACAAATATTTTTTAGGACAACATATGAGACAACAAAAATAAATACTGCCTCCGTCCCAAATTGTATGACGTTTTGGATAATTCACACGTATTAAGAAATGTAATTAATATTGTGTGAGAAAGAGATATTATGAGTTGTTTTACAAAATTGTCCTTAATAAATGATATGAAAAGATAAATAAAAGAATTGAAAGAAAAAAAATTAATAAATAGTTAAGGATATAATAGGAAAAGTAACATTAATTTTTTATTGGTATTGTAAAGTGACATACAATTTGGGACAATTTTTTTCCTAAAGTGACATACAATTTGGGACGGAGGGAGTATATAGTTATAAGTATTTGCCTAAAAATCAAAACAATAAAAAGTGAATATGAACACAATATAAATATGAGAGATAAAGTTGTTCAAAAAATAATCACAAATAATTGTATAAATATCATTTCTCATTTATCAATAGAAATAGATACTTGTGGATATGAAAATCATTTCACTTATGTATATATTAATTAAGTGTCACGTTAACTTTTGTCATAAGGGCACATGTTAAGAAACCTAAAAGTGAAAATATTCTCTCAAATTTTGTGCATTCAATTAATTAACAGTTAAAAATTAAATTCAAATACATTGATTATAACACAATATTTCTATTTTTGACTCATTAACTTGTATCTTAAGGTCACAAGTTAACATTTTCCATTAATTAATTGAGGGTGTTGTTAACTTGTTAAAGATTCTAAAAATAGCAAATATTTATTGAGAACAATTAATTCACATAACTTTTTGAGAAATAAATTAACATAATTTCCAATGCAAAATTTCTATGTTTAATACTTCCTCCGTCCTTATATATAACCCACTTTTTCTTTTTTCACGTTTCTTAAGAAAAATTGTTAATACAATTAATTATGTGTCTATTTTGTGTGTCAATATGACCAAATTATCCTTTGTTTGTATGTGTATTAAATTTGACTTTTCATATTTCAAGATAAGTTTTTTTTTGACGGAATATTTCAAGATAAGTTAGTAGTATTAATTAGAGATATGTTTAGGAAAAAATAATAAATATCTAGTAATTTGAAAATGAGTTTATATTTAGGAACAATTTTTTAGTCAAATGAGTGGTTATATATTGGGACGGAGGGAGTACATTAACATATGTCTTAAGAATACAATTAACATTTCACATTAATTAATCACTAGATAGTTAAAATATTCATTTACTTCTTTTTTGACTGAGAAATATCCGTTTACTTTAATTTTTGGATTCCATTAAACTGTACTATCAAGGACTTTTTTTTTTCTTCCTTCTATCCCTACATGGAACTCCCTGCATCCTAGCTGTCTTTAACATACTTTTTACTGTTAAATAAAAAAGTACTCCCTAGTTGTCTTTAATATACCTTCTCCTGTTAAAATAAAAAGTACTAGTAATAGGCTTGTATGTGTTTATTGAAATATAGTAAATAATTTTTGTTTGGTGAAAATCATAGTAAACCAAATGCAATACAAAAATGAAAGTATTTGTATTCGAAAAGAAAGAGAATAACCTTACCCTCACATCAATTTAATTATATCTGAATCTGAATGAACTGGCAACAACGTTGCCTTCCAATCAACCCATCGCAGCAAGAACTGTTCCGTTTGCTCTTGTAAGTTCCGCTTTTACTTTATTATCCTCTCTGGTTAAGACCGTTTGTTTTGTTATTTTATTCTATCCAATTAAATTAATTAACTGGTTTCTCTTTTTAGTATTTCTCTCTCACCTTCTACTTTCCATTTATGAGTATATCAGTCAGATGTTTTTTTTGCTTTCTATCTTCGTTCATAATAAATAAAGTAACCTAAATTTCGAGGTGAGTGCAGTTTAAGGTACTGATAAAAATTAATTAGTTACTCTTATTTGCACATTTTTTTACGAAGTTTTAGTGTAGTCTTATTTTTTTCAAATGCTTCTTTTAGAACGAATCTTTCTCCCTCACAGGAGCTCCCTCTCTGTACATTTTTTTTCATCCTGATCCGTGATTCTTTTTTCCCTTGTTTTTGCAAATAGTTATAAATATCTTTTTTATTTTCATATTGATCAATATTAATGAATCCACTAGGATCTATATAATATTTTTCAAGTTTTTTTAGATGTGTAAATATGGGTTGATTGATGTTTTGACATGTATATGTAGAGAGGGGAATATTATGACTAGAAAGAAGATACAGATCAAGAAAATCGACAATATCAGTTCGAGGCAAGTGACTTTCTCTAAGAGGAGGAAAGGGCTTTTCAAGAAAGCTCAGGAGCTTTCAACCCTTTGTGATGCAGACATTGCCCTTATGGTTTTTTCTGCAACTAGTAAGCTCTTTGAGTATGCTAGTTCAAGGTATTATTCCAACATAATTATCTTCCTTTATAATCAGGCATGTATGTATAATAGTGTATATATTGTGTTGTGTGTATATGATTCTTATATTTTCTCCCTTGAATATGAACGAGGGAGAGAGAGATATTGCTTTGCCATATTTATGATTAATGATTAAGAAGATTTATGGCTTATGAGTTTATAAATTACCTAAGCTTTGAGTTTCAAATATTACTATTAAAAAGTCTCTACAACTTTAAATCATACTTACAAAACTCATACTAATTATTGCTTTGAGTTTCATAATAATAATTATGAAACTCATAAGTAGTCCACACTTATATTTTTTAATTGCATGAAACAATTATTTACTTCAATGTTACCGGAGATGCTCTAAGGAATAGATTCATTCTCCTATGGAACCTCGTTAGATACATCCATAGGAGATGTTCTAAGAATTATTGTATTTGTCCTTCTTAAATAAATATTTTAAAATGAAGAAAATAAAGTGATGTTAATATTTTGTTGTTGTGTCAACAATGATTAAGAAGTATCAAATTGATAGAAATAAACGTGTTGAATAACATATAAGTGAATAAATTAACCTTTTTTATTTTGAAATGTGAATAAATTAACTTATATATTTAATATCTTAAAATTTGAAATAAAAATGCAGTGTGTTCAGTTTAGCCCAATGTAAAAATATCGTTAGTGTTTTAGGTTCCTTCACAATATAAGTCTCACATGCATAAAGGAGACAAGTCTTAAATGGAGTTTTAGTATTTGAGACTCTTCTCGTGACCCAACATATTTTTATAGATATAACAAATAACTCAAAATTATAAAAGAGAGAGCATTCTCAATGCATATTGGTCATATTATTTTTATAATTTTGGTTTTTATATTTTCAAACTCTGTCAATGATTTTTTTTTAATCATCAATAAAATATTAACCTAAGTTAACAATGATGTTTGGGTAGGGGATGTTTCGCTTAGGGTGAGGTTTCCTAGGCTGTATCTGGCCTCGGTTCAACAATCTTTGTCGGTCAGAGATATGGGTTCCTGGGTTGAAGGTGTGTGGGAGTGGAATCTTAGGTGGAGATGTATGTTGTTCGTTTGGGAGCAAGATTTAGTGGTTGAGTTATTGGTTATTTTGCATGGTAGATCATTGTTAGAAGGTGCAGTTTCCTGGTCCTATAAGCTTTCTTCACATGGGGTGTACTGAGTTCGGTTCACATATGACTCTCTCAAGTTTTCCCATTTGCTGACGCAGGCTTGGAAGAGTTGGGCTCCTTCTAAAAGTAAAGTATTCTCTTGGCAACTTCTATTGGGAAGGATCCCAACTAAAGCTAATTTGCTAATGTGTGGGGTTATCATTGATCCTGCCAGTTATGCTTGTGTTCTTTGTGGAGTTTCTACCAAGTTAGCTAACCACCTTTTTGTTTTGTGCGGGGTGGCCTCTAAGGTGTGGTATATGATTCATAGATGGTTAGGATGGGACTGAGTTTACTCTAGGAATTTGGTTGGTCTTTTTTGAGGGATTTTTGGGGTTACCTCAGAGAGATAAGATTAGACGAGGTTTTTTGTTGATCTGACTTACTATTGTGTGGTATATCTGGACATACCATAATGATATTGTGTTTTCTGTTAGATGCTAGTTGTGGAGGAATTGGTTCATAAAATCCATTTGTCTTCATGATATTGGTTTTCTAGAGACAACCTGGTGCACCATGTTCTCATTATGAGTGGAAGGTGGTACTAGTTCTCTGCTGGAGTTGGTAGTCTCGTTGTATTCGGGGCTTGTTCGGGTGCATTTTGAGTGGTTTTTTTTAGTATGTTTCTTGATTTTCTATGTCTTATCTCTCTAGTGGAGTAGACTTGTTCCATTATGCCTTTGGTTTTGGGCACTAGGAGGGTCAGAGGTTTTAGTTTTAGTTTTGTGTTGTTGTTTTAGCTTTTCTGGTGATGTTTTCTAGTTTTTTGGTGGGGCTTTTTCGTCACCTTTAGTGTTCCTCAAACCATGTATATCCAATCTCATTTTCTTATATATAATATATCTATTTGCCATTCAAAAGAACAAATAAATATAGTAAATAATTAATTTTTATTTTTAAAATATTATTATTTTTAAATAGAGTACTAGGTATATACTCAAACTCATTTCAAAACTTAGCTAAAGTTAATACAACAACCAACTATTAAACCAATAGCAACAACTCACACAAATAAAAGAATATAGAAAAATCCTAAACCACAAGACCACCCAAGGAACAAAACAAAGGAAGTAGGCACAACAAAAGGCAGGCCGAAAAATTTCAAAAAGTAAAACATTACAAAATTAAAATACCAAAAGACCAGTACAACGTAACCTAAAAGGACCACTAACGACTCAATCACAAGGAATGTTCAACTTCGGCAAGGCCGCATACAAGATTGTGAAAGTTGAGTAAATTGAGTATTGACTAGTAGAATGGTACAACAAAGTTCAACCGTCAATGGAATGTGACAATCAAACACACCTAAGCAGAGTAGCTAAATGAGTAATTAACTCATTCTCCCAAAATAGGCCTTTCTTCTAACTGAGACCTAAAAGCCATATATCACCCACTCAGTGACCCATGTTTCCCACCATCAAATCTGTCTGGTTGGAGACCAAATAAAACTTCACGAAACATTGAATCAAAACTACTTCCATCACTATAGTATAATTCCAAAAAGAAGTCTACAAACCATTTTCGACTACTTTCACAACCATTTCATGGAATCAATCAGAAGTTGAATACGTGTTAAAATATATCAATATGACATCCCTCAGCCACGTAGAACAGTTATGAGATCCATGTGGATGACTCGTAGACGGGGACAAGTTAAAATCAAAGTCATACCTTGTTACCAAGTCCTTCTGCCACAGAGCCATGCCCTCATTAAGATCCCTCAATCTCCACTTCCCAAGAAGCTCGTATTACCAATTTGCAAATCCCTCACACCAAGCCCTTTGTCCTGTTTCGTCTTACACACCTCAAACAGCCGAACCCATGAAATCTTATTCCTCCCTTATGATCCCCCCCC
>Ga0228710_1000133_pt1 | contig 67632 bp, 44 predicted proteins | sample MedpolnodulmetaG_FD_177995 | JGI IMG/M metagenome (GOLD analysis project Ga0228710, IMG submission 177995) | Root nodule microbial communities from Medicago polymorpha collected in Santa Monica, California, United States - pink nodules | ecosystem: Host-associated > Plants > Roots > Nodule...
CGGTGAATTAGATTAGAAAGTAGATTTATATAAAATTAGGGTTTATGGCTTGGTTTGATTAGGATTACGTCATTAGACTTATCCAACAATCCCAAGACAAGAAAGGTCTACTCACTCATGATCATCGCAGCCATAGAAGAGGAGAAGAAGAACATAAAATAAATAAGAAAGTAAAAGAAGAACTTTTATTAAGAAAGATAATTGTCACTATTGAATTCCAAGAACAAAAGATGATTTTACAAACTAGAGGGCTGCTCTATTTATAGTCTAACATTGACTTGAGCCCCAAGAATTAAATCACTAAATTGTTGCACAAGAAGCCATGGGCTCTAAGTCAAAAATACTAAAATAGGCAGCTTTTGTCAAAGAAGCAAAAGCAACAAAAGGGTAAAAGGGGGCGCGCCACTTTGTTATATTTTTGCACAAGATCTTCAAATTCTTTGCACAGTATATTTTGTTATGAGATCTTCATATTTTTGGCACAAATAAGCTCCAATTCCCCTTTCTTTTGCTCCAAGACTAAATCTTTTGAATATTTGTTCCTGAAATATAATAACTTGCAATTGAAGTAAAATAGTTCTAGAAGGAAATAAAAACATATTAAATCTAATTAAAATAAACTTAAATATTAAATAAAAGACACTAATTTAAAGACTAATTATTGACTCAACAGTCCCCTATTTATAGAGGTGGAGAGCTGCAGAGTCGTTGTAATGGCACACCTGGCTCTGGCAATTACGAAATCGTAGGAAGTGTAACCGCCAGAGAGTTTATTGTGGGAACATGCAGAGAGACGTTGTAGTTCGTTTGAACCGGTCTCGCTCGCTTTGTGCACCCCCTTGTGGGAAAGGGGTGTGTCGCAAGTAATGTTGCCAAACGTGGTGTTTGGGCTTTGGATTGTATTGGGCCTAAGTAAATGGGCCAAAGGTCCTTTTGGCCGGTCCAAAACAGTAGCCCCCCAAGTCGTTGCTCATGTCCAGGAGTGATGACTTAAGTGCGGGCATCTTTGGTTGTTCATGGTTGGCCATGGAAAGGAAGTTCGCTTTTATGTGCTCTCTGCTCGAGAGTAAGCCGATCTCGTTTGACGGATGTGAAGACGCCTCTGAATATGGGTACCGTTTGCATTGGTGGTTAAGAGTGTTGTGAGGATTGTGCGAGCAGGTGTGTGGACGCGCTCGCTATCCTCCGAACCCCCTTTGTTCCCTGACCAAGCGAGTTCGCCAATGGAGTGGGCTATGTCCGGCATGTGAGTGCTTGGTTGACTTAGGTCGGAAGGAAAGATTCCCTCGTCAGGAAGTTTGGTCAATTGTCATTCCGCAATTAATGTCCACGTCTCGAGAGAAAGATTGAGGAGACATGACCTTTGGTTTCTGAGTGACACGTGTAAAGGCTATTGCAGTACTTGAGTACCTATAGTCTGCAGAGTGTTCTTGGTTTGTGTTTCCAAGGTGTCATCAGTGTCGTTGATTTAATCATGACGCTTAGAGAACCGCTACGAGTGATCAGAGCCCTTGGATGGATGATTTGATTTAATAAGGACCGTAGGCAAGCTATTTGAGTAGAGAGTTGCATGTGAAGGGCAGCACCGGATTAGGGCTTCGTGGCCTTTGGGAGGTTTTATGAAATGAGTATAAATAGTTCAAACGTTTGTTTGGAACATCACAGTATTTCATTTCTCATAAACTTAGAGAATTTTCCAAGAGTTCCTCTAAAGACAAAGCATTTCTGAGTCTTCAACTTCTCACTTCCAGTCCAGTTCATCCATCGTAACAGGTAATGCTCTGATGATTCTCCTTTCCCTTATTTCATACTTAGCTTCTTTAGTTTCCTGTTTATGAAACCGTAGAAATGCATGCTTTTTAGGGTAGAAGTTACTCCGACTCAGTGGTTTCTGCCGTTTGTTACAGTGGTTTCCTCCGTGTGTAAGGAGTTCTAGGATTTGCTGTCTGTTTTTTGTATTTTTAGAAAAACATTGGCGACAGGCATTAGTTTTTTAGGATTGCGCCTAGTCGTCCCCGTACATGTTCGTTGTAGTTACATGTTCCCCTGTCTGGGTTGCCGCCATGTCGCCAGAGCTTTTCGAAAACCCCTTTGTATGGCAATCAGACCTACTAGTTTCAGAGAGAGATGAGTGTGAGTTTCTTGGGTTGATCCTCCTCCACTTTCCTCTTTTAGGTTTGATTATGGCAAGTGATTCAGGTAGGGACAGCGATGCTGCGCACGAGCATTTTTGGATAGGGAAGGAAACCCTAGAAACGGTTTCGCTTTTCTCGACCAATGGTGCGGTGAAAATCTCGCGTTGCCTGATTGGGAGGAAAGAGGATTGGGAAATCATCCTTCCTACTACCTCGGGTAGGGTTTGCTCGCGATTCTCGGCGAATCATATCCCTATGTATGAGGCTGTCTTTCAGGAGGTGGGTTTTAACCTTCCTTTTTCTCCGTTTCAAGCGAGTGTCTTTGAATGGTTGGAATTGTGTCCTTCCCAGTTGAGGCCAGACTCCTTCGCGTATATGATGGCCTTTGAATCAGTGTGTCGCTTCTTACGTCTTCCAACCACAAGAGAACTGTTCTTCGCCCTCTTTACAATTTAGCGAGGTTTGGATAAAGATGGTGGGCATACTTGGGTGTCTTTCCGTCAGCGGACGGTGTTGTTCAAGGCCTTCACTAGTGAGGCCACGAAGTTCCAGACGAGGTTCTCTCTGGTTAGACCGCGGACTGAGGTGGCGTTGAGTAGCGTTCTGAAGGTGGTAGAGCGCCCCCATGAGGATGTTAGGGTTGTGAAAGAGCGTATGCCACCCTTTTCTTTCTGTTGGACCAAGAATCACTTCAAGCATGAACCGGCTATGTTTAGGCATAGTTACCTTGGCTTGTCTGATCGAAACAAGACGAGTTTCGCCCGAATGCTTGAGTTCGTGGGCTCTTTTTCTCGATTGGAGGTGGTAGCTGAGGATGGTAGCTCTGTGTTGGATTCGCGGGGGAATCAGGTCACCATGGCTTGCTTTATTGATACTCGTTATTTAGTGCTTTCGAAGGACCCCTTGAATCTCTTTGGTAGGTTTGATTTGCTACTCTTTTTCCTTTGTCTGACTCATGCTTTTTACTAACGATTCTGTTTGTACTTCTTTATGTAGGGAAGATATCTCAAATTCGTTCCTTGCTGAACAAAGCTAACAAGAAGGTCGCTAGTCAAAGTAGTGGCAGCAGAAAAAGAGATGAGCGTCAAGGGCGAACGGCGGATAAATGGTTTCCTATGCGCATGTCCGATGACCCTGAGGAGGAGAAGGTCCCTCTAAAGAGAAAAAGGCCTGCCCCTCTTGGTAAGGGTAAGCAGGTCTAGACTCAGGCTCTGGTTCCTTCTAAGGATGCATCTTCTACTGGTGAAGGCCTGTTTCAGCTTCCTAGGGTGTGGTCCGAGTCCAACCGCTTTGGCCCCCAAGCGTCGATTTGTCTGAGTGATTCAAAGTTGAAGGTGATCCGTGACTTAGGAGTTGTTGGACAGTCCCGAGCAATGACTGATGGAGTAGTTAGCGCGATGAGAGCTTTGGAAGTTGCGGTGTACATGAACAACTCTTCCATAGAGGAAGTGGTGCGCTCTGATGCCCTTACCCGTGAGAGGATTGAGATGGCTAAGAATATGGCTGAGATGGAAGCTGAGCTGGTGGCTGCGAAGGCGGTGAATTCCGAGAAGGACAACATGATTGCTTTCTTGGAGAAGAAGTCGGACTTGGCGTCTCGTTATAGTGATGAGTTGAGAGAGGCTCGTGCTCAGCTTGCTGCGGAGAAGAAGGCCCTTGGAGGAAGCTTTGAAGAAGGCAGACCTCCCTGGGGAGGATGAGGCGGAAGACACGGCCGTCCTGAGGCGTGTTGACCTTGTGGACAGGATTGGTGAGCTGGAAGGAAGCTTGGTGGGCGCCATCAAGCTTGGTTTTGATCACGCAGTGGCTCAGCTGAAGGTGTTGAACCCCGGTGTTGACTTGAACAACAAGGGAATTCACCCTCTCAGTGATGTAAAAGATGGGGTGATCACTCCTCCTCCAGATCTTGAGGAAGATATTGGGCATGTCGATGAAGCCCAGGCCGGTGCGGCCTTGTAATTTTAATCACTCTTCTTTAGCAACCATGCTTGTAATGACATTGTGCGCCTTTTGTGGTTTTAGCACTCTTGCAATATAATTCGTTTGTCTCTAATTATACTTTGTCTGAAAATGTTTGTTTTATTTTAAAGTATAATGTTTCGAATTGAGTGCTCGTTGCGTGAGGCTTTTTATACTACTCGGAGTATTTGTTGAGAGCAAACTATTTGACTTGTATGCTTCTACAAAGTGTAGCAATTCGTTATGCTCTTAGTATTTTGACTGTTTCTTGGTGCTCGTTTTTGGCAAGCGAGGCGACCTTTGAAATGAAGTAAGTTCGCTGAGGTGGAACGGCCTACCCCTGACAGTCAGTCATTGTTTCGATGAAATGAATTAATGACTAGGGAGTTTTGCATGTCCGTCTGCGACCTTATTACTTTAACTCGTTGTTTTGAATCAAAGCTTTGCCTTTCTTTTCCCAAGTATTTGTTGCTCTGTTGGAACGTCTTACCTTTTGCGTTGTTTTGCAAGGGAAAATTCGGGCGTGAGAGTTCTAACTGTTACGCGGAGTATTTGATAGAAGCATTTCACATCCAAGAGATTGTTTATCTGAATGTGTATCCAAAGTTATGTTTTAGACGGAGAACAGCGGATGAACAAATAAATCAATCTAAGTTCAACGCACTGAGGCGTGAATCACCCATCGCGAGCTGGGGTTCTACCTAACATGCTGAGCAGTGATGTCGCAGCTGTTAGCGTACATACTGAGGAGTAGGAGAATCTGTCGTGTAGATTTCTCTTATCCTTTAATTTTTTGGATTTGGAGTGGCACGACTTTCCTCTTCCGTTTAGTTGCTCGTTTCTGGAGAGCATGAAGTTTGTCGTGTTGAACTGAGTATATACATTAGAGTAGTTTGGCGATGTTTGCCATCTAAGTGTAATACTTTTTGAGTTTTTCGGCATTCCAAGTTCTTGGAATTATGCCTTTGTGGAGATCTTCGAGTTCGTAAGCCTCTGTTCTGGTTTTCATCCAGACTCTGTAGGGTCCCTCCTAGTTGGCTGCGAGTTTCCCTTCTTCAGAGTCCTTCTCGTTTAGCCGGAGGACGAGATCGCCTACTTCGAATTCCCTCCTTATGACCTTTTTGTTGTGGCGTGCGGCTATTTTTTTCTTTAGCGCTGTTTCTCGCAAGGCAGCTTCACTCCTGACTTCGTCGATAAATTCGAGCTCTTCACGTAGATTTGCCGTGTTGGCCGGGAAGTCAGTGTTGGTGTCAGTTCGCCAAGTGAGTTCAGTTAACTAAATGGGTATGATCGCCTCTGTCCCATACGTGAGTCGAAAAGGTGACTCGCCAGTAGTGGAATGGGGAGTAGTTCTGTAGGCCCAGAGGACCGTGTGCAACTCTTCAGCTCATTTAGTTTTGGTTGCATCCAGCCTTCTTCGTATTCCTCGTAGAATGACCTTGTTCGCTGCTTCGGCGAGGCCGTTAGCTTGAGGGTGTTCAACGGAGATGAAACTTTGTTTAATTCCGATCCTCCTTAGGTAGTCCTGGAATCTTTAGTCTGTGAACTGAGTCCCATTGTCGGATATCACTAGGTTCGGTACTCTGAATCTTGCTAGGATGTTCCTTTTGAAGAAACAAAGTACGTTTTTGGCTGTGATCTTCGCCAATGGTTCGGCCTCAATCCACTTTGTTGAGTAGTCGATGGCAACTACCATATATTTGAGTTGTTCGGTGGCTTTAGGGAATGGTCCCAGAAGGTTAATGCGAAGGGCCAAGGGAAAACCAGGGATGTTAATTCAGCGGGGGGTGCGAGGTGCATGTCCCCGTGTTGCTGACATTTGTCACAAAGGTTTACGTAGTCTTAGGCATCTTTCAACATGGTATGCCAATAGTATCCTGCTCGTAGGACCTTTTTCGCGAGAGCTTTAGCACCAAGGTGTTGTCCACAGATGTCGTCATGGACGTTAGCGAGGACTTCTTGGGTCTCGTTAGGTCCCAAAAACTTGATAAGAGGTGTGATGAAACCCCTTTTGTATAGGACTCCTTCCACTAAAGTGAATGATCAAGCCCTTTGTTTCAGCCTTGTCCTTTCATGCGGATTGGAAGGGAGTTCCCCGTTCGCTATGTAACGAGAAATGGGTCCTCTCCAATCCTCCATCCCAATAATTGAGTTGATTTCGTGGAGCTGAGCCTTTTGTCTCTGAACGCTTGGTTCGTTGAGGACTTCTTGTGTGACAGTTTTGTTTCCTCTTTGACTTGGAATTCGCCTGTGACTTGGGAGGCCACCGACTGAGAGTCGGTAAAGATTTTTACTTTTTTGTCTCCCAGGTCCTGGGCGGTTCGTAGGCCAACCAAGAAGGCTTCGTATTCTGCAGTGTTATTGGTTACGGGAAAAGATAAACCAAGAGAAATTTCAACAACGATACCTTTGTTGTTTTCTATGATTATTCCAGCTCCGCTTCCTTTGGAGTTGGATGATCCGTCTACGAAGACGATCCATTCTTCTGTGTTATCTTCCATCGAGAAGGTCATCTCGGCAAGGAAGTCTGCAAACACATGCGCCTTTAGTGTCTTTCTAGATTCGTAGTGTATGTCGAACTCAGATAGTTCGAGTGACCACTTCATCACCCGACCAGCCACATCGGGGCGACCCAAGATTTGTCTAATGGGCTGGTCCGTTCGGACTATTATCGTATGAGCTAAGAAGTACTGCCTCAAGCCACCTTTTAGATCTTTTGGTACCTCATCTCTGGCCCTAGCAACGCTTTGCTGGTGAAGTAGACTGGTTTCTGCCCCTCCGATGTTTATCTGATGAGGACGATGCTTACCGCGTCAGAGGAAACAGAAAGGTATAGGTACAGTACTTCATCTTGTTCGGGTCGTGAGAGAACTGGAGGTGTTGAGGGGGTCTGTTTTAGATGTTTTAAGGCGTTCTCGCACTCGTCTATCCACTCAAACTTCGTCTCATTTCGTAAGAGTTTGAAGAAAGGGAGAGCATGTTGAGCGGACTTAGCCACGAATCTTGAGAGGGCAGTTAGCATATCGTTGAGTGTTTGGATGCATTTCTTGGAGTGGGGCATGGGAAGCTTAGTAAACGCTTGCCATTTATCTGGGTTCGCCTCAATTCCTCTTTCGGTTAGGTAGAAAACAAGGAACTTGCCTGCTTGTACTCTGAAGGTGCATTTTTCTGGGTTGAGCCGCATGTTGTATTTCTGAGTTTGTTCGAACACTCTTTTGAGATGGGTGGCATGATCAACCTCTTGTTGGGATTTTACAATCATGTCGTCCATGTAGACCTCAAGGATGTCGCCCATAAGTGCCTTGTCATAGAATTTGTTCATCATACGTTGATAAGTAGCCCCCGCATTTCGCATACCGGAAGGCATTACATTGTAGTAATAGTTCCCTGATTCGGTCATGAAAGCTGTTTTCTTTTTATCTTCTTCAGCCATGGGTATCTGGTTGTACCCAGAATAGGCGTCCATGAAAGATAAAAGTTTGTAGCCAAAGGAATTATCTACGAGTTTATCGATGTTAGGAAGAGGATATGCGTCTTTAGGGTAGGCCCTATTAAGATCGGTATAGTCAACACACATACGCCATTTTCCATTAAATTTCTTGACAAGTACAACATTGGAGAGCCAAGTAGTGTATTTGGCCTCAGAAATAAAATTTGCCTCTAGGAGGTCTTTTACAGCTTTCTCTATAGCCTCTGATTTTTCAGGAGACTGCTTTCTACGTCACTGGGCTACAACGCTCACACTGGGATCCACTGTCAGCTGGTGACAAGCGACGCTAGGGCCGATTCCGAGCATGTCGGTCGCGCTCCAGGCGAATAGGTCTGCGTTCTCCCTGAGGCAGGCGATCAGCTGTGCTTTGACAAGTTCAGGAAGATCCTTGCCGATCTTGAAGTTTTTCGAGGGGTCGTTCCCGAAAGGGACCAACTCGAATTCACCGTCAGGAATAGGTCTAAGAAGTTTCGCGTTGAGCGGATCCTTCTTCTCCCTTTTTTGTTCCTTAAGGTCTTCCTTAGTGAACATAGGGTCAAATTCGACCAAGTTTGCATCCAGAGTGCTCGCATCAGCTTTCCCTTTGTCTTCAACAGGTTTGCTGGATTGGGAAACCGAGTTCTGGGCTTTGTTAGCCTGGAGGAAACATCTTTTTGCAGCTTCGATGTCTCCGTTGAGAGAGGCGATGATGCCATCTTTTGCATGGTATTTCAACTTCAAATGAGCGGTTGAACATGCAGCGCCCAGTTGGTCGAGTCCGGTTCTCCCTATAATGCAATTATAGAGAGAAGGACAATCGATCACCAAGAATGGGATCCTTATTGTTTTCTTGGCCTCCTTTTTGTCGAAGGTGACCAGTAGTTTCACGTAACCCCATGGTTGAGTAGACGAGTCGTTGAAGCCGTAAAGGTTTTTCTCCGTAAGTTGAAGAGTTTTGAACAGGTCAGTGTACATGATGTCGCATGAGGCCCCTGTGTCAATTAGGACTCGACGGACATCGGTGTTGGCCATTGATGCTCGTACGAGCAAAGGAATGGCTGAATTTGAGGCCCCACCAGGTAATTTTGAGTCGTAGAACGCCAAAGGTGGTCTTCCTCCATGGTTGGATGGGGCCAGCAAGTTGACGCTCATGAGGTCTTCGAACTTCCTCTTCATGCTTCCCAAGGAGATGTTCAGTGTTCCTCCCGTGATGACGTTGGCAGAGGGAAACTGCTCCCAAGTGCAGGAGTAGGGGGTGATTTCCACGTTGTCGGGGAAATCGCCCAGGTGCTCCACGGACATGGTGATTATCTTGCTAGTCTCGGTGCCTTCGCCGATGACTTCGACGGTCTTTCTCTCCGACTCGGGGCTCTTGATGAATTGTTTGAGCCGTCCTCGTTGGATGAGGAGTTTGATGGCATCCTTCTGGTGGATGCAGTCGTCGGTGACGTGCCCGTGGCATTTGTGGAATCGACAATATTTTGTTTTGTCAACTCCCTTCCTCTCCTGAGATGGAGCCTTTGGTGACTTGACGCCAGTTTCTGTTAGGTCGGCCACTGCGATCTCGGCGAGGATTTTCTCCCTGGACATGGCCAAGGGCGTATACTCGGTGAAGTGACTGTTGGGTCTTTTGCCTTCACGAGTTACTTTGTCTTCCCTCTTTTTCTCATGGAAAAGCTTTTTGGAGGATTCAACAATAGGTTCCTCCTTCCTTGATTTGATGAGGTTGTCCTCGTACAGCTCTTCTTCATATGATATGTAGATCTTTACGATCGCTAGGAACTCGGTGAAAGTCCTTGGGCGATCCAAACGGACAGCTTTTTTCACGTCTGAACCTTCGCGCAGACCTTTGGCGATGAGGTACCGCTTCATTGTCTCGTCGGCACCTCTTACCTAAACAACTTCTTTGTTGAACCTCTCGATGTAACCCGGAGAGGTTCGCTATTTCCTTGAACAATGGCTTCAACGGATACCACTGTTTTTGGTTGCATCCTTGAAGCGGTGAAATGGGTCGTGAACTCGTAGCAGAGGTTGATCCATGAGTTAATGGAGTTTCTCCATAGGTTCTTGAACTAGGTGACGGCTCCTCGTCGCAGCGTAGTGAAGAAGAGTTTGCATTTTACGGCGCCCTGCACCGATCTGTATGTGAGAACTGCCTCAATGTTCTCGATGTGCTCGTCCGGATCGGTTGTCTCGTCGTATGAGTCCGCCTGGGGAGGCTTTTATAGCCAGCGGGGGATAGGACCTTCTCGGATGCGCCGAGTGAATGGACCGTAAGCATTACGACCATTCCGGGCATCGCGAGTGTCCCAAGAGCTATAGGAAGACCAAGCGCGTCCGTTACGTCTTGGCGGGGATCTCCTTCGAGGGAATCGTCTAGGTGGGGATCGTCTCGGAGGAGACCGCCTTGGAGGAGTTCGTTTGGGTGATCTCCTTCTGACCGACCTCCTGGTATAACTCGGACATCTGACGCTTACTGAATGCCGCGGGGATCTGTAACGTGACTAGCGAGGGCTCCTTCCTCTTCTGCTACATACTAGGGAAGGAGTCTGTTTGGCTCGTACTAGACGACGTGCTTCCTCCAGATCCATTAGGCGTCGATTCTGTTCCTCGATTAACGACGTCTGTCGTTGAACCGTGCGGAGCAGATTGCTGACGAGGGCACTAGTTGGCGTGGCATCTTCAGGTGTATCTGTAGGTCGGGTAGGACCTCGCAGAGGCCTTTCTTAGAGAGGAATTATTTGTATCGGTTCCTCTCTGGGTGTACCCCCAGGAGAAGGTGAAGATGTCATGCCATCCCGTTGAGCGATGCGAATCTCACTTCGTATCTGGGAGTTGGCACTGTTGGTAGCCATGGTAATTTTTCGGAAAGCTTTGGTTTTTAGGAGTATAAAAACGGGGAGAGCTTATAGTTTCCCACAGACGGCGCCACTGGTCGTACCTGGTCAGAAGGTGACTGCCGGTGCTTTGAATGTGGTGGTTTGAGTGGTGATAGAATGCGTCAGAATGCCTTCTTGGAGTGGATGGGGGGTGTGTACCTGCAGGCACTCCGACGCTCAAGTAAGTAGAGATTAGAGAGTGATGGTTTAGAGGAAGAGTTAGATTCTACCTTGGGGTCTGCTATGAGTCCCCTATTTATAGAGGTGGAGGGCTGCAAAGCCGTTGTAATGGCACACCTGCCTCTGGCGGTTACAAAATTGTGGGAAGTGTAACCGCCAGAGAGTTTATTGCGGGAACGTGCAGAGAGACGTTGTGGTTCGTTTGAACCGGTCTCGCTCGCTCCGTGCACCCCCTTGTGGGAAAGGGGTGTGTCGCAAGTAATGTTGTCAAACATGGTGTTTGGGCTTTGGATTGTATTGGGCCTAAGTAAATAGGCCAAAGGTCCTTTTGGCCGGTCGAGAACAGCAACGAATAAATTTGTGGTAAAAACGAGATAATTAAGAAATTGTCGAACTCGAAAGGAGGGTTGGGATTTAGAGACTGAACAGCTTTCAATTTGGCGATGTTAGGAAAACAGGGTTGAAAGTTTCAAACTCAACCTGAGTGTTTGGTAACAAAATTATTTAGAGCTCGCTATTTTCCTCGTAATGATTATCTTGAGGCAAAGATTGGTCACAACCTAAGTTTCGTGTGGAGAAGTATTTTTTTGTGCAAAAAGGGTGGTCCATGAAGGTGTCAGATGGAAAATTGGAAATGGTATCAAAATTCCTCTTTTTGAAGCGTCTTGGTTAAGAAGTGGAGGATGTATCTGGGGTGTTGGTCAATTCATTGAAGTCATCACACATGCAAAAGTTAATTCTCCCATAATAATAATTATTGGAACTATCACTTGATTAATTATTACTTTGATCAAGACACTGTCCAGGAAATTCTTAAGACTCCTCTGTTTCGTCAAGTTGAAGAGGATGATTTGATTTGGAGAGTTGAGAAAAATGGACAATATTATGTTAAAAGTGCGTACAGGTTATGCATGGAGAATAGAGCAGATAATTCTCTCTTGTTTCGTCAAGGTGAATGGTCTCGTATCTGGAAACTTAAGGTCCCCCCGAAAGTAAAAAATCTATTGTGGAGAATTTGTAGGGGGTGTTTACTGACTCAAGCACGGTTACTGGATAAAGGGGTGAATTTTTCATCTATGTGTGAAGAAAGTTATGAAGACACAAGTCATGTGATGTATGATTGTCCGCGAGCAAGGAAAGTATGGCAGGATTGTTTGCTTATAAGCAAGGTGAATTCGGTAATGCTAAGAAATAACACAACGGCTGAAATCATCTTTGTGTTGCTGCAAGAACGGTCATGCGTCCAAACTGAGTTGTTTGCAACGGTTCTTTGGAGTTTGTGGAAGAGCCGTAATTTGAGGTTGTGGCAGAATGTTACGGAAACAAGCCAGACCATATTAGATCGTGTGAGGCAACTGGAAGAATGCGAATAGGAAATAACCGCAAGGCAGCACAGCAGCACGGTTGCTACATCAACTGGTCTGAATTCAGTTGTACCGCTGATAACAGATGTGAACAATGTTGTGCAATCTACTCTAGTTAAATGGCAGAAACCGGCGCATGGTAGGTTAAAGTGTAACGACGATGCGTCGTTCTCGGATGATTTAAACTGTGTTGGTTTTGGTTTTTGTATTCGTGATGAGGGTGGAAATTTTATACGAGCAAAAACGACTTAGTCGAATCCAGTTTGCTCAACAGATGTTGGAGAAGCTATGGGACTCTCACATGCTATCCAATGGGTACATGAACTACAACTAACAAATGTGGATTTTGAATTGGATGCCAAGAAGGTTGTAGATTATTTTAATAGAGGAAACAATTATATAACCGAGTTTGGAGCAATAGTGGAGGAGTGTAGAATAATTTGTAATCTTTACTTTGAAAACTCTAAGGTAGAGTTTAGTCGGAGACAAGCGAATGAGGTCGCTCACACTTTAGCTCGAGAGGCCACTTTCTTAGCTAGTCCCCATATCTTTAATGTTGCACCTCTTTATATTTCGACTTTGATTATTAATGAAAAGCTATAAGCTATTTTCCCTCGAAAAACAGAAATTGTCGAACACAACATTATACTTAATAGCAAAATAAGGAAAATTCACCCACATAAAACAAATCTATAACATAAAACATATCCTAAAATAAATTGAACAACCAAAATAAATCTAAAAGGATAAAATAAAAAATAAAAACGAGTTAAGTGAGCCAGCCCAACCTGCCCCGTGTCCGCTTTGTTTTTTCAACGAGTTAAACGGGACGAGCCAATTATAGAAAGCGGGTTCAAAACTTCGACTCAACCCGCTAAAAATAGCGGGCTAAACCGATCGGCCCGGCGGATTGAGCCTGTTGGGGTTGATAATATAAATTTCATGTATGAATGGGCAATTTTGGAAAGACTATTACTTTTCCCACCCTATCCAATTCTCACGCAACCTGTAAAATTTTCAAAAATTCAATGTTTATGTATAATCAGCCATCAGACTCTCTCACATTTCAGCAGTTTTGAGTTTTGCTTTTTAAAACAACAAAAAAACTAAGTAAAAAATGCTAAAAACCAGTCAAATAAAATCATAAAAATACCACCAAAAATTCTAAAAATCAAATAAAACTAATGAAAAAAAATTCGGATTTTTCTGAGAATATGAAAAATTAAAAATAGGTCTAAACGATGGAATTTTGGATTTTGAAGGGCGGAGTCCCGTAAGAGAAGTCTCTTCAACGGGAGTCTTGATCCTTGATTTTTTTTTCTTTTGATTTTCTAGGGATGTTTCGAAGCAATCTGATCAAGTAGCCCAAAAATCCAATTTTTGACTAAGAACAGCTAACAATGACACAAAACAGAAAGATGAGAGTTAGGAAGATTAATATTGTCCATAAAATGATGATTCATGTTACAAACATGTTTAGAATTTGTGCTGATACAATTCGGATTATATAATCTGAACTGATTTTCACTTGGAAAAAATGGTGTTTAGGAGGTGTTCGGATTATATAATCCAAAAAAATCAAATAGCACGCCCTATTTTGTTTCGGATTATAAAATCCAAAAAAATCTGAAATTATGAAAACTCATTTTTCACCCTAGGGTGGGAAAACCTCAAATTTGGATTACATAATCCGAATGACATTTTGAAAAAGAAAAAAAATAGGGGGCGCGAGAAATAGGTGGAAAAAGTAACACTCCTTTGGAAATGAGAAGAGCAAAATTTGTTGATGTATGTCAAGTTGGGAAAAGAGAGAAAGAGACGATGTTGTGTTTCTCTCTATCAAAATACTCAGTTTTTGTTTTGTTTTCTAAATTAAATTTAAGAAAACAACGACTTGACACGTGTCATAATATGGTTCGTTAAAAGAATCATACGGCCACAATTTGTTGAATGGCACCATGACTTTGGCGCCACAGTCACTGAAGTGCAGTCCAGATCAGATTGACTTGAAACCCGGCACCCGTCTCACATACCTCAACCCGCCGTCGTCAAATCCGACGCCGCCGTTCTGCTCATCGCCGTCGCAGTCTCTCGCCGCAGTTCGAACACCAAAGTCTAGCTAACTTCTCTCCGGTTCGTTCTCTCTCTCTCTCTCTCTCATTTTTTCAATTGCTGAATCCCAAACCCTAGCTTCTCCATTTTTAAACTCTCTTCAACCTCAACCCTCCTTTTCCGTTTATTTTTTCACGAATTTCTTGTTTAATTTTTAAATAACTTTGGTTTATCTTAATCATACATGATTCTCCACTTCGAACTCCGAGCGTAACAATATAATATCGGCATTGTCAGTTGAGCTAAGCTTTACGGACTTTTGCCTTTGTTCTAGGTTCATTTCATAGAAAAATTATATGTGTGATTATTACGCAATGATAATTTTGTCATTTGAAGATTATTCCATCCTATTTTATCATTATCAAGTTCGCATCAAAGGCATGATATGATGTTATAGTATTATGATGTTTGTAATCATGTACGCATCAAAAACGGGATACGACTCTATTAGGCCTTTATCATATCAATTTGTATCCTATTGTGATCATCAGACGACTCTAAAAGAGGGTTTTTTTTCTTCTCAGGGACTGACTTAGGCGACTTAGGTTTGAAGTTTTTTCTTCGCTCGTAGTTAAGGTGTGTTCAAACTTCTCCAACTCCTCACTAACCATCATTTTGATTATTTTGATCGTTCAGTGATTAGACACTGTTTTGTTTTGTTCAAACTTTCTCTAGATCTTTGGACCACACATTTCTGAATCGAATTGACATGTCTATATTAGCTGCTTCTGTACCATATAGTAATACTGTAATATTGATGTATTTGCTAAAGTGGGAAACAATGCAAGGTAGGTGATACAGTAGAGATGGTGGAAATACCGAGTTATATTACCCCAAACTAACCAACATGGTGGTGGGGGAATTGGTGATATGGTTCTCTTCAAAGAGAAAAACCTGAGTTCGATTTTTAGAATCGCCTATTCAGGAGGCAACCTGTTAGGAACCCAAGAATTCCCTTTTTTCTATAATCCTATCCCAACCCAACTCCATGATAAAATATTAGATGCAACTACAAAGTAGATGATTGGTTCTGTGGCAACCCCAACAGACTTAAGTTTGTGGGGATACAGTAGAGCGCCCACTGGAGAGCTAAGACGCTAATTATGGTGGGTTAGAAAGAAAAAATATTAGCACAAACTAGAATCAAAATATCTTGACCTTGTGCTTAGATACTGAATCTGATTAGGGTACACATAGTCATCCCATCCAACAGACTTCTTTTTCTTTAGATTGTGATATGCAAGGTATGAAATATTAATATAGTTTTTGGAGGCTTTATTATAGTAACAAATTATCTTGAAATAATATGGGCTAATCTTTCTTTGCTAGAAACTACCTGGTTTTATTGATGTTTGGCGTATTAACATGAAATCCGTGTTGAATTAATTAGACATGACAAAGGAAAATAATACCACAAAACTACATTATGTGTATGTATATTGAATATTGAATGAATTCCAGCTATGCTCTGTGTTACATTAAATACCTTTTTGCATGAATTGGAAGATTAGTGGTAGAAGCAAGTGGATATATTTGGATGTACTTAACATTCCTTTAATTAGGCATCTTACGTTACATGATGATAAAATGAATTTCATTTATTATGAGCTATTGCTTATAAAAAATTTGACCTGTATGTTAAATTTAGTGTTCTGATTTGGCTTTTGATCTCGAGTATTGTTTATTCTAATCTGTAAACAACAGAATTTGGGACATTTCTGTTTACTGATTATTTTTGTTTCATTCTTTGATATCTTATAGACTGTTCCCTTAACAAGATATAGGTTCACTTTGAATGGGTGAGAACTTAAACCTATAAACTCACACACACCACGAACTCATTGTTGTCAAAATCCCGACTTAAATCCTAAAATCCAGGATTTTGCGACTTAATTCACCTTCAACGACTCAAATCCATAGCAGAATCCCAAAATAGGCAAAATCCTAGTAAAATCGCATCAAAATCACACAAAATCGTGAAATCCATGCAAAATCGCAGGATTTTAAAGGGTTTTGAAGGATTTTGTCCATTTTTTTAGTCATTTATATGTTTAAGTATTTTGTGGACTTTAAACCGAGTCATTTATGACTATATACAATTTATAACATATATTTAGCATTATTTTTGTTTTGGTAAAATCCATAGATTTTGATTGCGATTTTACGATTTCGTATATCAATTCTACAAAAGTAGTTGAGTAAAATCCTTCGATTTTGATTGTGATTTTACTATTTTCAATTTTGCTCTTCCCTTTCGACCTGAAGCAAAATCCCAATTTTGACAACCTGCACAAACCATTGCATCAACCAAGCCGTGGTAGTTGAATCCGCTGCAGCAGCACCTACCAAGTCTCATTCCCGATACATGGTTGATAAAATACCGAAACGACCATAAGCTGCAATAAATACCCTTTTAACGATCATGTGCCAGTTGGGTAATATATGTTGTCCACTGCTGGGAATATAGACATGAACTTGCCACATATGTATACATATACTAATCATTCCTGATTGGCTTATACTTTTGCTAGGACTCTTATGGACAATTTACGTCAGCAAAAAATTCAAAAGTATGAAGAATTTGTTGATAAACGCTTGAAACCTGATCTTCTTCATGTTACCGCTCAGAGGTATAGTGTTTACTTTGTAGATTTTATTCTTGGTTGTTGTTTATAATGTGAAATGCCGTAAGTGAATGTTGTTCTTTCTCTATTGTAAGTCTTTCTAGTTCTAGTAAAACATGCATGACGCCTTTGAGTACATAAACTAATTTCCGAGGTCTTGAATAATGAACTTGCAAAATGGACTTCATAAAGCTGTTTCTACATTGAATGGTTGCTTTGTTTATTTCAAGGGTTTCAGAGTCACGTTTACTTATTTTTCTCATTTCTTCATTGCAGGGACAAGGTCTTTGAACAACAGAAAATTTTGTATCCTTTTTCACTTTTATGCATACTATTAGGATTAATTTAGTATCAAAATCATGACATGCTTTTTAACACAGTAAAATTTTGTATCATCCATTTCCCTTAAAATCCACAGTAGCACATGTAAATTATACTTGTAGGCTGAGTTTGGAGACTAGCACAAATTGAGTTAGTACAAATTCAATGATGCATTAAGTGAAGTACTATTGTTCCATCTGAATACACTTGACTTGTTCACTCAGTGTTGATTTGCGAAGAAACATTGAAAACCTGGAGAAGAATAGTGTTACCAGTCTGAGAACTATGGTCAACCTTGGCTCTGAGGTGTACGTGCAAGCAGAAGTGTAAGTCGTCAAACATTTCAGCTTTCATCCTACTTCACGTGCTTTTTAGCTGCCTGATTTTGAGAATCAGTAGCATTAATTCTTTCTTTTAATTTCACCTTTTCTTGATTTTTTTATGAATTTTGTAAGACACATTTGTATTTTATCACCAATCCACGGGATCAACTTATTTTCTTTCATTTATGACATATGTTCTTTATAAAATCAGTCATCACCATATTATAAACAATAAGAATTGTTCTATGTTGCCCAACTTGTGTCTAGACACCTCTCTCCGCCGATCCAGGGTGCAACCAATGTTTGGAAATTTAACCCGAGAACCTTTGGCAAACTACCTAATCATTCATCAGCACAGCCAGTGCTTTTTATTTGTGCCTACACAATTAAATCTCTTTTTTGTCTTCAGTCCATGGAAATGCACATTTTTTCATATTTTATGTATTTGATTGAAACTTTACAGGCCCAATACACAACACATATTTGTGGATATAGGCATGGGATTTCATGTGGAGTTTACTTGGTCTGAAGCTTTAAACTTTATAGAGAAAAGGGAAGAAAAGATCACCAGGTATAATTTTTTGGTTTTACATATATAGCCTTATTGAAGCTGTAAAAATTAATCTAGCACAAGGGAGTGTTTGGGATTTCTTAGATGTGAAATATTGCTTACTGACTCCAGTCTGTTAAAATACATCATAAATACAGTGAACTAACTAAAAAACTAATTAACTCCAGTCTAACTTCCATAGCAGAAAAATACAGTAATTCTCATGCACCGCTGACAAGCTCAAGGTGGGTGAGAAGGTAAAGCAAGCTCAAACACACTGAGCATGTCCATAAAAGCTGAAATCTGGGTGGAGAGAAAGCATTGGTGAGCATATCAGCCCACTGTTCCTAAGCAGGAACATTGACTACAGAGAGCTGCTTCCTAAGCATTTTTTTCTTGAACAAAGAATTTCGGTTCCATATGCTAGCTGGGCATGCAAAACCCGATTATGAACCACGATAATGACACTCTGATTATCACAAAACACTGGGACTAGAGAACGGAACTGGAATGTTTGTATCCAATGAATGTCTGTAGTAACATGAGCTAGACTTCTATAGTCTACCTCCATGCTAGCTTGTGCCACAACTGATTGTTTACGGGACCCTTAGATCGAGCCCAATGCAATGGCAGCTCATGATGTGGATCTGGTCTCTGTTGTCAATAGAGGTCTGTAGCGCCACAATAGCAGCGCAGTGAAGGGTGTCTGTTCCCATGTGGCAGAGTGTTGCAAAATGGAGTAGCGTCAGTTACGACCGCCTTCTTTTTAAGAAGATAGCAGATAGGTTCACCTTTGGAGTGGCACCACGAAGGCGTGAAAAAGAGAAATAGAGTAAAAGCCCAAAATAGCCTTAAAATTAGGCCTGTTACAGAGCTACTTGCGGGTTTTCGTCCCAAAAAATCCCAAAATCACCAAATATAACCCGCGGTGGGATGAATCACTGTCCCTAGGTCCCATACCGTAATGAATACGAGAATATTCAGTCATAGAAGAAGTGAAGACGCACAGTCACTAACCAGAAGAAGTGAAGACAATGACACTGTATTTGTGTGCTGCAGCTGGGTTACATATTAGGGTTAACTATCTAGTTTGAGAGCTACTTTTACCCCCCCCCCTGTTTTTTTAAAAACCTCACCCATTCGGATTTACCAATCTGGACGGGGAAAAAACCCTTATTTATCACGACCAGATGGGTTAATCCAGAAAAATCGTTTTTCCCCATCCGGATGGGTAAGTCTATGAAGCCTGGATACTTCAAAAGTGGAGATAACTGTGTCTTATCTTGAACATGGAGAAGTGAATGGCATGACTATATTTGTATTTTTCCTTCCTATTTATCTGTCTTCCCTTCCATAATATGATTTGGAATTGTTTGGGATGAAAGCTGTTAATTGATAATGTGCAGCAGAGGTTAGTTAAATCATAGGTGAGCTATATCATCTCACGAGTTCGAAAATAAGTAGATAGTTTTGAGAGCTTGACTAAAAAATTACAAAAATGTGGGTTTAGGAATTTGGGGCAATGATTTTGAAATGGAACAAGTAATGAAATCATTGAGCTCGCTGATTGGCAATTCATACGATCAATATGACAACAAATAAAAAATAATTTATTAATATATTAATGCTTAAATGTAGCTATGGCCCCTATTTTCTCAACCTATGCATCTGGAGTTGGTTTTCTATAATGGGACGAGATACTTATGTGCCAAATGAATTGAGGACATGAAAATGAATCATTAAAGTGAAAGTCCACCTAGATAGTGTCATGTCATCAACTGAGTTGCCATAGAAGCAGCCAATTTGTCTTATTATCAAAATCTTGCCCCAAAATGTCAAGTTGGAGAAAAAAATCTGACAATTTTGAAATTGGGGGACCAAAATAGTGGATTTAGAAATATGAAGACCAACATTGTGAGTCATTAAAATTAGGGGGACTAAAAGTGAATTTAAACTATGTGGGTTGCTATATATGCTGCAATCGACCGACGCTATAACGTCTCGTCATGTATTTTTATTGGGTTTAAAGACACAGCATTTACCTCCAACTTTCTCTTACATGTTTGGTTTGTGCCTATAGTTTATCTTGTTCCCTCCAAGTTTAACCATTGGACTGTCCATCCAGTCTACTGTCCTTACTTACCAGTACTTTTACAAGTCTTTTCTATACATGCCCAAACCACTTAAGATAATGTTGTATTATCTTTTATGTGGGGTTGCTCCAATTTTATTTCCAGTGTTCGTATTTCTACCTGCCTTGTCCGTCGTAACATTGTCATCTGTTCAATGCAAAGTTTACTTAAGAGCCACGTAGGGCCTCTGTTCTCTGTGTTTCTGCAAAAACCAACAAGCACCCTACCCACTTTATTTTCGATTAGAGTGGCTAATCTTTCCAGATACTGTGGAGGTGTCTGCAACTTTTGCAACTCTTTCTAGAAGGTTTCTCATCTGTTTTGCTCACTTCTTTTGTTTCGCGACCGTGACATTCTCCTACTTCTTGCTTTTGTTCTATGTTGTTTTCACCACTCTTTTTCTATTCTACTTTGGGATTTACGGCTAGTTATATACTTGCAATATCAACCACACTAGTCTGCTTTAGTGGTTTTAGCGTCAGGACGCGCTGCTATCCAGGATTAACAACAATACAGCATGGCTGTCAGTAACTCTTATGCCTATCTTGGGACAAATTTATCTCTGGCCTTCAATTATCATCTCTTAAAATGATTGATTAATTTAGTTTTCACAATTTTCATTTTATTGTTGCAAATATTGTTGAGTAATCTCGTACTTAAGAATCACTTGTATATTGCAGGCAGATAGAGGAGTACACTAAACTAATTGCTTCGATCAAAGCCCAAATTAAACTGGTACTTTCACTCTGTTTTCTTCATTTAATTGACTCCCTGATATCTACTGCTTGTAACTGTACTCCCTGTTATGGGCCAAGCCTACCCCACTGGATCCTAGCTGAAATGGATCAGGGACGAAGTACCCTTGAAGCATTAGGGGGTTACTTTTCATTCCTACATTTCTAAAACTATATGTTTTCAGAAGTCCAATTTCAGACAACATAATTTGTCTGAAATTGTACTTCTAGACGGCATAAGTCTTATGGATATTAGAATGCAAACTATGTTATCAAATAGATAGCCTGAATAAGATGTTTTTATCAATATCTACAAAACTGTTTTAGAATCCAGTAACACAAGTGCAATGACCAAAATATGATCAGAAACAACCATTATTTGATTTTCATTTTAAATTTTTTTCTCGCACACTGGTTTTAGTTATTTGTACAATTTCACAAGTTTTACAATCATTTGCATCTAAAACCCAGTCATTATTAAACTCGATTAATAGGCTACCACTGTCTTTTCTTTAATGAGAGAATCCATTCCCAAACCCACATCACTTTATGAGCTTTTCATCTTTACCAATGTGGCATTTCAAACCCACTTAGTCTACCCTCAGCCATAGTGATGATTCTACTGCTAAAAATATTGAGGAAAATGTTGTAAATGTTGAGATAATTCTGGATTAAACCCAGGATTGAGTTTTCCCTGAAGACATTTGAAGAAAACTGCAAATCTATTTCTATCCAACTAATAATTTTACTTACAGTTTTGAGAACTTTCACAATTGTCTAAATGCAGGTTTGTGAAGGGATTAGAGAATTACTTGATCTTCCAGCTGAGAAACCCTTACCAGAACGTAGATTTTGATATTTACAGAGTACACACCGAGATGCTTATGTTAGAATTTGTCACTACAATTATGAAGAAGAAATGCAATCATGTGAAAAAACTTGGATTGGTATTTAACCGTTATCAAATACTGCATCTCTTCTTTTAGTCATAGTTGTCTTTCTAATTAATTTTTGTGCAGGGTTTGTAAAGTATTTTGATGACCAACCGTGAACAGAAACATTAACAAAACACCCAAGTCCTTACTTATATGATTTTCTATAGTTGAGTTTTCAATTAAAATTTCTGGTAATCTGTTTATAAAAACAAAGATGGCAATGATTTTTTTATCAACAAATACCAGGTTTGAGAAGTAGGCATGGCAACCAAGGCGGGCCGGATGAATTTTATCCCACCCCTAATCTATGCTGGATTTTCGGCCTCTTTTCATGTATATTAAAAAAAATTGTAATAATTAACACAATGAAATCATAATTATTAGACTATAAATAATATAAACGAATGAATACATGTGCATAAAAAGTGTGATTTTTGTTCATCGGAATGGATTCAGGGGTGAGAAAAACCAATGTAAGAGTATAATGGAGATATTCATTCCTTGGGACGGCTATAATTGGCTATGACTTTGAATAACGGTGATATTATCTTTGGTCAATGATCGGTTTGGGTTCATGTGGAAACTTGCGTTGGGGTTAGGTAACTCACTTGTTTGAATCAGACAAGGTAGAAAATGCTAACATAATAATTAGCCACTAACATTTATCATTAAAAAAATATATTTTGTTGCATGTTGGATTATGTTGTTATGCCAATTGACAAATGACAGGGGATGATTAATGTACCAACCTTTTAAACATTGTTTTATGATTAGTTTTTAGAATGGAAATAACTTTTTATGATAATGTTTCTTTCAAAAAACTTTTTATGGTAATGTTATTATTATATAAAGGCTAATTGTATAAAATATATATCATTGTAGTCTTATTCAATTTGAAGAATTAATTTTTACAATTACATGCAAAGAATATCCGATTTATTCACAAAAACAAGTTGTTTTGGCATGCAATATGTTTTTGATGTGATACTCTCAATTTTAGATGTATTGATGAAAGAGCAATGATATTTGAACAACTATTTGGTATAATCTATTTGACAACCTTCGTTTTCTCTCTTTTCATTGGTCAAAAACAATGGAGAGAGAAAAACAAAGAGAGAGAGTAAGAATATAATGTGAGTATGAGAGAGAAAATTATTTAAAAGTTGTCATAAAGTGGTTGTACAAATATCATTTTTAAGCGATAAGAATAAAAGATACCATTTCATAAAAAAGATACCAAGTAGCAAGTGAATCTAATAAACAGTAGAAATGTAGAATCAAATCCAAAGTTACCACAAGATTCCAGCAAGAAGTCCCAACCCACACTAGCTAACTAGTAGCTACTACCCATCACATGATTGTGGTAACGTAAATTATGGAAGAGCTTTGGTACATTCATTGAATTATCCAGACATTACAGAAGTGAAACTAGATATAATTTGAGTTTAATTAAATTTTGGCATCCAAGTAATTGGTTCAACATAAGCTACAAATATAGAGTAGCAGTTGTAAATTAATTTCAAAGGAAAAGTAATTGTAGGATGGGATGGAATTGATGGGACTTGTTGTACATATAATGCAAATCATACAATAATAAACACACAGATACAGCATATAAAGTAACGTCATGTCTTAGCTTGTCTCATTGGTTCAGTATTCAGTTGATGCCATCATGATTGGTGATTGATCAAAAGGCTGTTGCTTCTTTTAAGTGTTGCTGTGCTGTTTTGATGTGATCAATTTCGAGCCATCATGAGGTTATAAAACAAGTCGTATAAAAACAAAATCAACTTCATGACATTTAATAGAGTTTTTTTTCTTTCTTCTAGTTTTAGAATGAATGTTGTATAAATATCATTTTTTTATTATTAAAATCGTATTAATTTGTATCATAAAAGTGCATGTTAAATATTTCAAAAACATAAGTATTGCATTAAAAAAAACAATTTCTATCGTTTCTTTTATGCAATTTCTATCACTTCTAAAAACTATACTCTATCTGATCTCGAATATAAAATTTTGGTCATTAATTTAATTAATACCGTTAAAAGCATATAAAATGTTATATAAATTTTATCTAAAGATATTAAATTAAATTAAATTAAAAGCATATTAAAGATATACCAAAAGCATGTGTCACTTTTTGTTCATTATAAAATTTTATCTTGTTATTAATTTAATTTAATACCATTAATATAAATTATAAAATTTTCGTCATTTTCGTTCAAAGATAATATGCTTTTTAGTGAATAAGATAATATATTTTAACTTTATATAACATTTTTTATAGAAGAATAAAAATGGAATAAATGATTTATAACTCATTCCGTTCCGCTTACTTTCCAAACCATGGAATGGATAATTTCTTCCGCTCCATAGTAAAATATCCAAACAATGGAATGGAATTATTGTTCCATTCTAATCCGTTCCGTTCCATTCCATTTAGTAATAGACTTTCTTCGTCTGTTAAACCAACTCTCGTTAGTTCTCATAAGCTTAACTCAGTTGACAAGAACAATGCATAATATATATAAGGTTCGGGGTTCTAACCTCGGACACCACAAAAATAAACCAACTCTCGTTTATATCATATTTAAGATTTGTAGTTTTTTTATTATAAATATGATTTATGTTGAGATACATTTTTTATAATTCAACTCACTTTTGCATGAATATATTTTAACAAAAATCTATTTTCCAAAACAAATTCTATGAAAATTGAAAAGCAATCCTCCTCACAGCCCAACCAAAGACATTTTTAGTATAGATATTTTATACTATACGAAAAACTGAGAGAACTTGATGGAAAATTAAAATTTCAAGAAAAACATAATTTAATGAGAAATTATATTTATACAACTATTTTTTAACAACTTTTACGATAATTTTCTTTTTTATATTCACGTTATATTTTCACTTTCTTTTTCTATTGTTTTAATTTTTGTGTAAATATTTATTTTTTTAATAAATCTATAGTTATTTCATAAATTATTATACAAATGATAGTCAAATAACCTAAAGCGTGTGTGTTGTACCTGCTTACTGTATAGGTAATCGAATAGATAGCATAGCTGGTTCCTAGTAAGGCCAAAGCACTGTCAGTGACAGAAACAAACCATATTCATTTATTTATCAACTCTTTCTGTCCCTTCCCTAGCTATGGACGTGTAGTACTGAAAAAGCATCTGACCAATATCTAAAAGTATGAGAGAGATGTACAATACAAACATTGGTATGAGTGTTGCCAACTTCAATAAAATATGAAAATGAAATATTATGCCATTTTATGATAATTTTTTAAACGCATTTTGTATTTTCATTATGTTGTTAGCTTCTTTATATTATTTTTGTTTTTGAGTTAATATTTGTATACTTATTTCGATCATTATCATAAGTCAAAAAACTACTTTTTAAATTCATGTATTGTTCTATATTATTGATAAAATTCATTGATTAATCAATAAACTTGAAAAGTGTTGCTTTGCTTATAATAATGATTTGAGGAAATATCTTTGATTGTCTTGATGGTTATTCCAAAAATAATTGTTGAAATAACATAGTTTTTTTTCTTCAGAAAATTCAAATAACATAGTTTTAAAATGAGAGGATTCACTAGTTAGAATTTTCCTTTATATATTTATAGTTTAAAGGGAGAAAGGGACAGCTTCGCTCGGTCTTTATTTCCTTTTAAATTCCTTTTTTTTTTCGTAGTTTATCTTTCATATCACATGAGAGTCATGTGTAATCTTAAAGCATTGGTTTTTTAAGAGAGAGAAAAAAGAAATTAGAGAATTTGAAATTAAAAGGGGGTTAAACGAGTTTAAAAGTGAAGATCTCTCTAATTGAAAAATATGAGAGGAATCAGATATTTGTTATATATTATTGTAACAAAAAAAAGATATTTGTTATATATTATATATAGCAAAATAATTATAAAGAATAATGTGCTTGCATGTGACTCATTTAAAAACTATTCAAAAATTATAATTGAGTCAATATTTAATAAAAGAGATTAATACGATTGAATTTCATATAGTTTAATCATTAAGAAAACAAAAAATGTTAACTATTTATTATATTTTTCTTTAGGTTGGAGGAGGAAATATTTTGAGAGGTTTAAATTTGTTGTTCACTTCGATAAAGTAATTTATTCGATGTGGACTCTTTTTCAATTTTATTGATGTATTGAGTGTGAGTAAGAAATTTTAAATTATACAAAAAATAAATGTTCAATATGTAAATAAATTACATGGTTTATATAAAGGATATACTAACGGGTGTTTACAAGACACCGTTAAAGAATTTAAATAGTAAATTTTATATGAAAATATGTCTATTTAATAAATTAGAATTTGAAGTGTTCGATTTTTTAAAAAGTTAATTTCTAAATTTCTAGATTATTAAATAGTGCTCTAGAGTCATTCGTTAAGGAAACCCCGATATCTTCTGTTTTGAATAAAGATGCACTTTCAACTCAAACAAGCAACCTTCATAATCCTACATTGTATATTACCTAGATTATCTGCAAAAACATTGTCACATAGGTACTGACCTCAACCATATGATCTAAATGGTATGAGATTGTTTAAAATTGACACGAAATCCCAATCATACATTGTGTAAAGTAAGTGATCACTCTAATATGAAAATATTCTACTCACATATGAAATTGGTCATTCTCTTATATCAACGGCAATTAACTGTCGTTCAACGTTTTTCAACAAAAGTTAATTGTTGCTGGCCCTTTTAAAATTGGTTCAATCAATTTTTAAGTTGGTTCAACGGTTATTAAAAGTGTCAGCAGGCATCTAACAACCGTTGAAAAACGTCAAGCGGTTGTTAACTTCTACATGTGATACAAGAGAATAAACAATTTCATGAGTTTGAACTTTGAAGAGTAATTTTCCTCAATAATACTATTGTGGTGGCAGGAGGGGCATATGCCGTGCACTGTGATTCAGTAACTGAGCTACCTATCTTCTGTACCATTCTCAATGGGACCCAACAACAGTTTTTTACACAATTGATTTTATGTATACCCATAACATAAACATGGTTGGTTGTCTTTTTGCTTTGAAATTTGGATTCTTTTTAATAACTCTGTCACTTACTTACACTTTTTTTTTAAGAAGTCACTTACTTACACTTTATTAATGGTTGCATTGCATTGCATGGCAAAAAGATAGTCTGGAGTACTACTTTTTATTTACACTTACACTAATGCTTACTTGTATGAGTGTATAAAGCATATATCTATAGCAACTATTTGACTAAACAACTTTTATTTAATACTTGTACTTAGGTCAATCTGTCTTTACAGTTATGTAGTAAATAGTTGCTTCACGTTTAATTACTTTCACAAGTTACTGCTGCTGCTGCATGCACACAGATTGTATACATATACTTGAATCCAAAGAATCTATATCATACATGCAACTTATTAAAACAATGCATATATTTATATTTATATATACTTTGTGTGATTCATATAGTTTTTCCATGCAATATTCTATGCTGACCTGATCCAATTGCTTTTGGCTTGATTTTGTTGTTTAGTGTGGAAGCTATTTTTTATCTGTCTAATTCAGTTATTCCTTTACCTAAACTAGTTAGCATATGCTTCTAAGGCATGTAGTGTGTGATTTAGATTTAGTATATGGTTCTATGATAGCAAATATTAATTCTTTTTGAATTAATTTTATAAAATTGATTTTTCGTTAAAAATAAGATTGAACATACCTCCTCCAGACACATTTATAAGCAAAAATTATTTAAATTATTTTTTTAAGTTTATTGAATAACTGATGCATCTAGACGATAATTAGTTCAGATACATTGATTATTCAATGAATCTAAAACAGGGATATTTGCTTATAAGTATAACCGAAGGGAGTACTGCACTTTCTCTAAAATGAGTTTGAATGCATAAAGTTGTGTACGAAAGCATCCTAGTCAAGCAAATGGTTGGATGATTTTAGAAGTGATTTTCCTAAAATTGATTAATGTAAATTTATCAATCTAGCACAAACTACATTTTTTCTACTCTAATCAAACTGAGGTTTGGAGGAAAAAATTTTGGACAAAAATAAAAACACATGCATGTTTGGTACTATCGTTAGGTAGTTGGATCTTCACTCGAACGCGCGATATCATCGTGATATTGTCAGATTCCAAACACAATTTTCACTAAAATCATACTTAACAAAATACAAAATCAATTTTGAAACAACCCAAACACACCATAAGTTAACAATTGAAGGGCCATTGAAACTGAACTGACTTACCTAAGGACTTAATGAATGTCATAAGCTTAACTTGTAAAGAAATACAGCTAGAAATCCTTTCTGACTAACCAACATTTTGGCCTTTAAATATTACATCTTTATGAGTTGTTCAGTTAGGTAGAATGCAAAGACTACATATATGTTTTGCTTATCTTCCACTGATCATTTATCTTGCACAATACTATACTTCCCATGTGTTTCATTTTCTTCTCTCACAGAAATCAAAAGCTTGATCATATAATTAAACAATTGAAAAATCAAATTACATTTACATAATAGATACCTATGAAGCACCAACACAAATACAAACACCAACACGTAGACACTGATAATAATTTGAAAAAATAGAACGGATAGTATGTAATCACAAGTCTCAGTGTCAGACACCAACACATATCAAATGCGATCTTAATCTAAAGTGTTGGTGCTACATAGATTGGCTATCACTAGCAGTAAAACATAAGCTTCTTGATGTTTTCACTAAGTTTAGGTAGAGGTGGTGTCTTCGGCGTAGCAGCTCTTGATAATGTAGAAGCACTTCTGAACAAACCTAAAGACTCTGATCTCTCAAGGTAGAGTCTACCTCTATATGCAGCTAAATGTGCATAATATGCAGGAGGAACTAATGAAATTGGCTTAGTACACCTAACAAAAGTAAAACACAAATTGTAAACAAGCTTTTGCAGTTCATCTGAAGTAAACTTATTTTCATCCCACAAGACATGGTAATGAGTTGGCCGACTTGTTCCCTTCACACCCCAATGACTACATAGATAGAAATCAAATTCCATTGGATGAGTAATCACAGAATCAACCACAGTCCCTGGTGGAATATTTTCATATTGAAAGTGAAAATTGTTGTGTGTCGAAGATTGATCGGTGTCAGCAGGAAACAACCTTGTGTGATGCCTCTTTTGCACAACTACAAAGGTAATAAAAGGTTTATAACCATGGAACCTTTTTGAACATGCTTGTTTTATTGATTGTAGTTCCTCTTGCAGCACTTTGTAAAACTGAGTTTCGCTAACACCGTCTCGGAAGAAAATTATTCGGTTTGGGAGTTTTTCCACTTCTTGATAAAAATCTTCAAGCAATTCTCCAACCATTGCACCGAGATCTGCAATAATTTCTTGCCTGTGTGTTTGAGACCTTATTCTTGAAATATATCTGTTTGCTGTTGGCCAGTTCATGCTACCAACAACAGCAGCGACAGATGGACTTGAATCGTCGAGAGGATGAGGATGCGTGACGTCAGCTCCCATGAACATCACCGGCTCGTCAATGTTGAAAAGACGCGGTAATTGAGAAGGAAGCGAGTTGTACAAAGCAACAGTGCATCCACCAACTTTGGCATTGATCTTGAGAGCCAAATTAGCCAAAAACTGTGAACTTAATTTGATGAGATTCGGATACAAGCAGCACTGGCTTACAACACCAACACTTGTCTCGGCAATTCGTTTCAAATCTGCATACCCTTTGTGTTTTTTCTCCATTATACAAATAAGAAGCTGTAGATTGTTTGAGGCAATACTCTGGATTCTTTTGAGCTTAGATTCCAAAATTGTGACATTGTTAAGAACTTGGATTGATTCAAACTGTGGACTAATAATTGTGTTCTTGTTGAGAAAAATACCTAATTGTTCACATCTTTGAGTTAACTGGTTTATGAATCTTGGGATATGAGACTTTTGCTCAGGTGTGCCTCCAAAACTTATTAGTGCCCACCTTTCAATTGTAGTTCCTTCAAAGACGTGGCCATCTAGAAAGTTCCACTGGCGATCGTGACGTGAAGGAGTCAGGTTTCTCACATGACCTCCATCTCCAAGCTTTAGTTTTGGAGGGTAAAGAATTCTCCCAGTCAACTTTGTCATTTCTCTTGAGACTTGGAGTTTGAATTCATTTTCCTGGTCACCACTGTCAAAAGGAATACTTTTAAAGCATTAGAAATTAGAAAGAAACTAATTCAAAAACAATGCAACAATCACTTAAACACTGTTAATGCCACCTAGTCCATTTAACCGTCCACGTAATCACTTAATAACGGTTACACAGTTTGTGGATGGATGTTGGTTAAGATACTTAAGCGTTCTGGTTTATTTTACAAGGGACAAAAGGTTGGCTTTTCTTCTGAAGACTAATCTGAACTTTGTGCTTTTTGTGTGGAATCAGAATGAAATTTCACTCAAATACATAAATGATCATAGAATAGAAGTACCAAGAATGTACAAAGAATCATACACCATATTCTATAAACAAGAAATATGAAAGTAATGCATTGCAGTTATACCTGGTAGGACCAACATTTCCTCTCATGACGCCTTCGATGATGGCTTTTCGTTCTCCCGGTCTTTGACAGCCCATCTTGAGTATTTTTGCCGTCTGATCATCCGACAGTTTCCCAAGGAACTTCTGTCCTTCACAGATCACACAAAGCTCCATAGGGAGATAACAAGGTTTACTCCTACTAATTTGCAAGCATGGCCACTTCCTGAATTGAATGTCGTAGTTATAGTGATCTTTAAAGTAACTCATAAGCCTCAGATTCTTTCCATCTCTATCAGGAAACCAAAGATTTTCAGTTGTCTCCTCAGTTAAGCCATAGACACGGTATCTCTGAACAGTTTCTCTATGGCAAACAAAGACTCTGATGTTCTTCAACGTTTTCTCTACTTCCTTCCTTTCTTCACAGGTTAGCTGAGTTGTCTGCCTTTGAGAAAGATCTCTAAGAAACTCGAGACGTTTCTGCAAATACGGAATAACTCCTATACTCTCGTGGAAAGCAGTTACCGAGAAATCCACATTGAGAGCAAGTCCTTGTTGTGTTGGTCTAAGACTCTGAAAGAAGCCTCTCAATCCAACAGCTCCTCCACCGATATCTTTGCTTCTCCCCATTGAACTCGAATAGAATGACCTTCCAACAGGTATACATTTCTCAGTCGGACTTTCCCTCAAGACTACATCCAAAGCATGTAGATAATCCTGCGGAAGCGGAATCCCTTCGTCACCTTCTTTGCTCAAGTAGTTAGTCAACCCCTTCCCGTCAATCTTCGAGACTAATTTGATATTTATCCGAAAAAGTTTATGTTGTTCACGTTTCTCACAAGGTGATGTCGATTTGCTAGTTGGGATTGGGAGGCTTATGTAGAACTCAAGCTTATCATTTTGGAATTCAATTGGACTATAAAGATTTTTCCTCCCGTCATATGCCGGCAAAGCGCCCGATAAAATCTCAGCATTGTTATTTACCAATTTATGCTTGATTTCTCTAGCAACATCCTTAGAGGGATGAGGAGTAATCTCAACATTGTAATGATATATTTTTTGTGATGAATCAAATTTCACCAAAAAATGGTTGGCAAGGAGAGAAATCACAGGACCTTCTTGTCCACCAGAATCTGGTCTCCTTGCAACAATTACTTCATGTGGCTTCCTTGTTGAAATAAGCTTCTTCCCATCAACTTCTTTAAAGGATGGTCTAGTTTGCTTCTGAAGTTCCTTTGGAGCTAAATCATTATCATAAATAAGATGATTCATCATTTTTGCATAAATTAATTGTAAGCTCAAATAACTAAGTATCTTTTTTATCTCACACTAGATATATCTTATGTGAAGAATGTTATTAGGATAATTTCTAAAAGTGCTTAAAGCAAAAAGTAAATTATTGTTGCTTCTTATTAAAGCAAGTTTGAGAATAAATCAATTTTGACTTGATGTGAGACCAAACAAGTGATCATTTCACTTTAAATTAAATCTACTTTTAACAACAAAAAATAAATAAACCACTAAGCAAAAATATAACACTCAAGTTACAAAAAAATGTCATGTTTCAAAAACATAAAGGATCAATTGCTGCAAGTGAAACAGTGACCTTAAAGTACCTTACATTTTCGCATTAAAAACAGCAAAACCAATGTAAAATCTGAATAAAACCTAGCTTCATTGAAGTTAAAAAAATGCATAATATATAAACAAATCATAAATTATTACAACCCCAAATGCAATGTTAAAAAAGTATATAAAAGAGTAAGAAACAATAAAAAAAATGTTTTTTTTCACACACACTTCAATAAGTCAAAGTAAATTTAAAATTTTTTCTTAAAAAACCAAACAAACAAGGCCTAAAGAATAAATTTTTAGCATCTATATTAAAAAAAACAAAGAATGCAAGCAAAAGGGTATGTTTGAATGGTGCTTACTTACCAGGATCAAGTGAAAGTTGAGAAAGATTGTATTCTGATGAAGGAGAAGTATTGAGTTTGCATGGAAGTTTGTGCAAATGGGTTTTGAGATTTTGAGGGAAAGATGGAATCAAAGGTAGTTGTTGAAGTGAAGGTAAAGGAAGAAGAGCAGGGTAATATCTTTGATACTTATGTTGGTAGTTGTTGTAGAAACCGAGTTGAGTTTGGTATTGTTGAAGATGATTCTGATACTGTTGTTGTTGTTGGTGGTGGTGTTGCTGTTGATGATAGTAATGATGATGTTGATGAGAGTTTGTTCCATTTTTTGTGATGAAAGTGGTTGTTTTGTTTGTGAGATTTTGGTTAGTGTTTTTGTTGGTTGAGTTTTCTTGTGTTTGTTGTTCCATGATTTTGGAATAAGAAAATGGGAAGTGAGAAAGAGAAGAGAGAATATTGTTGTTGGTTTGGTTTTTCTGATATTATAGTTTGAAGATGTGACAAAGAACAGAAACTACAGTTACTGTGTTTAGAGAGAGAGAGATGAATATGAAGAACAAAACAAGAGACAGAAAGGGTGGTGGGAACAAGAACAGGAACAGAGAAGAGGTGTGACTTGAGAGTGAGAGATCTAATAAAGGAACTTTGTTTTGGGCTTTTGTTCCTGGCGGTTTTTTTATGCACTATTCTTTGAGATAATAGTGCTTGCATTGGTTGCAATACAAGAAAAGAAAAGAAAATTGGATAATTGTAAAAAAGCTTTTATACGTGTTTAGTCCCTGCAAATATGGATCATTTAAAATTTGGTTCATGTATTCGTTAATCCTGACAATTTATCCTCCCAAAATTTGATCAATTAAAATTTTGTCCATCAACCCATTTAATCACTGTCACGTCACTAGTCTAATGAGGTGGCATTGCTAATTGATTCATACGCACGCAAAATAACCAAAACGCCCTTAGTTGTTCCAGTTAAACATGAAAGGACGAAAATACCCTCCTCTTTCATCTTCTTCTTCCATTGAAGAAGAACTTCTTCCATTGAAGAAGAATAAAGCCAGCACTGCTTCAGTGGATTCAACAAATGCAACATCATCCTTTACGTTGATCATCGATCTGCTTCAAAATTGTCACAATGAACCTTCGTCATCAATTGAACCAACTCAACTACTCTCAAAAATCAGCTTTTGTTGCCGTTTTCGCCATTCTCATTCCCTTTTTCATTCCCATTCTCTTCCAACCGTTGGGTCGAAAACGAATCAGAAGTAGAAAATAGAACTTGAAGAGATAACATGGAAGGGATGGAAGAAGAAGATATGGATTGTGTTGCTCTTGTTCGAGAGAGTGAGGGAAGAAGAAGAAGAATGGAATCTGGACTAGGTTGAAAGAGGGAGATCGATAATGGGAAAATGAAGATGAGGGAACTGGGTTTATCTAGTTGAAAACTTCTTTCCTCTCCATGAGCATCTTGTATCCTCCTTCCTCTTCTCCCTCGTTCACACTCCGACAAATCTGCAATCATCCTCCTTTGGTGGTTGGATGAATAATGTTCGATGAATAATGAATACAAATTTTGATTTTGTTGGGGAGCTACAGTAATTATTTTAGCAAGTTTTGTGGGATCCAAAATCAATGGATCGATTTCAATAAATCCAAAATTGATTGCACAAAAGAAAAAATAAATGGAAACGAAATTCGTTTTGGTGATGAAGATGAGGACAACATGCTGGGTTTTGATGTTTTGGAATAGTGCTGGCTTTATTCTTCTTCAATGGAAGAAGAAGATGAAAGAGGAGGGTATTTTCTCCCTTTCCTGTTTAACTGGAACAACTAAGGGCATTTTGGTCATTTTGCGTGCGTATGAATCAATTAGCAGTGCCACCTCATTAGATTAGTGATATGGCAGTGATTAACTTGGTTGAGGGACGAAATTTTAAGTGATTAAATTTTGGGAGGACAAATTGCCAGGATTAAGGAATACAAGGACCAAATTTTAAATGAACCCTATTTGCATGGACTAAACACATATAAAAGCCTAGTAAAAAAAATGAACGGTTTCAAAACTTCAATAGTTGAAATCGAATGTAGTTTCACACAGTTTTACGCGGTAAGTCATTTTAGTTGTCGATTGAAGATCAGATGGTCTTGATTAAACCTTGATTTTAATGCAGTTAAACGATATTGACCATTGGTTTAAATTGAACGATTGAAAGTGGTAACTATGTGTCAAAGGGTATTTTTGTACAGCAAGATACTCATGTAGAACAAGAGCTTCGTAAGCAGCAAGATATTTGTATTGATGATGACTCTCCTTCATTTGAATAACTAATCCAACAAGAGATAATATTGGCTGAGGAGATTGAACAAATTAGGGAGAAGGTTGAAGATAGGGGAAGGCAAAAAGGTAAAGAAATGTCAATATGTAAAAAAATTCAAAAATGTAACAAAAACTTAAGAAAGTGTGTCCATCAAGTGAAAGTGATTCATCAAGTGGTAATGGTGTGGGACTCTGCAAAGTCCACCGTTCTGACCCAGTTCAATATGAAGATAGTTAAAAACTTAAACAGTAAAGCATGTGAGTAACTTAACAAGTGACCTAAAGAAGCTTGGACAAAGACATATTTAAAAAACAAAAAACTCCAAAGTTGACAGTATCACTAACAACTATGATGAAATATTCAATGAACTGCAAAGAGAAACCAATCTTGAGATGATAGAGTTTGTCCTCTTTGCACAATGCAACATAATCGTTTAGAAATGAAGAAATTTCAGAACATGTGGACAACATATTGGGTTGGTTCTCCTCGTTCAAGGTATCAATTCCAAAATGAAAGTATTAAGGTGGATGTGGACTTGGATGCTAGAACTTGTGCATGCGGATATTCACATGTAAACATTTGAATTATCAATGATCTTAAATTGTTGTGGTATGTATATTAAAAATGAGGATTATGATGGGTTTATGCTACTGAATTAAGTATCTCTCTATTGCTTCTTTTGTTTCGTCATTTCTTCCTACTGGTTCTTCTAGTTGGTAATTGGTTTCGTTTGGTTTGATTTAGTTATTCTGTTTGGATGATTTCCCTCTTTCGTTATCTACACGCCACGATGGTTACCCATTTTGATTCCTCTTTTTCATTGGTTGTGATATTAGTTGTTTTGATTTAATTTCAATGTTAATTTGTAACAAGTTTAAAGCTTATTAAGCTTTAACTTTAGGGGTAGTGTTAGAATATTAGATATTTTAAATTTATATTATTATGTTATTTGTTTGTGTTTGACAAACTCTCACTGCTTCATATTAATGCATTTTGAGTAGAAGTGTCAAATGGGCTGCCCCGACCCAGTCCGAGAGGCCCGACTATATAAATGGGGCCCATTTATAATCGGACTGGAAATTCTAGAGCCCAACCTAACCTGTGTGGGTCATGGGCCAGCTCGGGCCGTTTATGTTTTATTTTTCACATTTATTCACTCTTTTTTATGTAATTTTTTGCTAAAATATGGTTGGATGGACATAAAAATGTAAATAATTTTTATTTAACAATGAATAATAATTAAACTCTAGATTATTTCTTCCATTAAATCAAATTAATATTTTATAAACTTTAAAATTTTAAAACTTTAAGCTAAATTCATTCATATTTATTAAGTTTATTTATTTAAATATATTTTTATTAATAAATTTTAAATTAGTTGATAATTTTTTTAAAAAATAATACTGTTTTTTTTAACAAAAATCAAATGAAATATCGATAATGGGCCGGCCCGAAGCCTGATGAGCCAGCCCGGCCCCACTTTGTATGGGCCAAATGGGCTTGAGGCAAAAAAAACCTAGTGCATTTTTGGGCTAGCTTTTTTTGACTCGGCTCAATCCAAAATATGGGCTAATGGACCGACCCATTAGCCCAACCTATTTTTTACGGCTCTAATTTTGAGTATAACGGAAAATGTTAGATAATACATAACGAGTCTTTAGTTGTAATTGAGCTAAGAAATGTTTTGTCTATTTATATTTCACTATATATTTTTATAGTGACACTTATATTCAAAAGTTTTGCTCATTCTTATAAAACTCTAACTGGCTTTGTTGTTTTGCTTTCTTTTATCTGATTCTCTATATAATTAAGGGTAGAAATATCAAGACCTAAAGGATATATAAAATCATAGATATAATAACTACTATTTTATTAAACACTTGAGTTAAATTTCATTTTCTTCTTATATGTTGTTAACTTGGTGCTATGAATTTGTTCACATATATGGAGGTACCACTAATATTTTTGTGGACAAATTTACATTCTCACATAAAATTGTGAATCTTTTTATGATTTACTCGTGAGTGAAATGTACCCTTGAGTTGCATTAATGAGAGGGTAAAATGGCATTCACCAAAGAGGTTGTCTTTTTTGTAGTTTCCAATCTGTCTTTGACATTAATACCATCACATAAATGGTCCTTCAAACACTGAAACACTTTTCCCTTTCCTTTGAAAAAGCAATAAGAAGTCAAATTAGGAGAAAAAGACCAAAAAAACCCTCTCCCCCCCCTCCATTCTGTTTATTTATGCTTATGGGGATTTGGGTTTCATCAATCAATTTGGGTTAACATTTTGTCTCTCTTTAGCAGTACTTTCAGTTCACTATGCTCTAAAACATTACCATCCCATTGTTATGTCACTATTGTTGTCTATTGTGTGCAGGCTTTAATCAATTCTCGCACATTGAATTTTCAGCATGTCATGAATTATTATGTACATCAACAAACTGATCTTCTTGCGTCATCAATACTATGATTCTTCCAAATCTCTATTCCCCTTACGATAAATAATATTGAGATAGTATAGTACAATATTTTAGATGCAATGGGACCACTTTTACAAGCCTATGGCAACACAAACAGAATCGAAACACATAACAATCGACTATTGCAATGGTAAAACTTTGAGAATATTCAACCACTAGCACACATGCAGCAGATACACAGAAGAAACTATAGTCTAAGCATGGTATATATGGTTTTTTATTAGTAAGTAATTGTTTGCAGACATATACTTTTCTATATTTTTTTTTCCTTCAACTTTCTCGTAAATATTAGATATAATATTTGTCTTTTTTAAATTGAGCAGTGTAGTTATTTTATTGTTAGCAACATGTAATAAAAATTAGGGTCTTGTTAACCAGATAGTTAACAAGCTAAAAGTAGAAGGAAAAAAAAAATCAAATTTTAACTATTAAAAAGTGTAATACACAATTTTCAAAAAAATATTTTCTTTTATAATTCCTTAATCATCGTCCCATGAGCACTAGTTACATTTCCTTCAAAATTAAAGTAAACAAAAATAGAACATAATGAACAAGATCAATCTTTATTAACACAGTTCGGTCAATAATACTTATCTTTACGCTATAAAGCAACTATATCTCCGTATTATTTATACAATGATTATAGTTTCGGTGTTACAAACAATATATAGTGTTAAAATTCAGATTACAACAATACACATAGACCAATACATTTTTTTTAGGAAACGAGACCAATACATAAAGGCTATATATGAGACATACGCAACCAACGTTCATAATAAAAAATGAAGTAAAAAATTAAAGTAAATTTAATTTGGAGATAAAGTAAGTATATTCAATGTTGATGATGAAATCATTGACTAATACTGTGTCGACATACATAATAAATTATGAATGTATTGAAATATCAGCAATTTAAGTTGAGATTGCGAACTCTTTCATCTAAATAAATTGTCCACTTTAGATAAACTAAACCGATAGTCACTTCAAGTAGCACGCAAATTTAATCAAGCTCAATCAATTTAACTCCTAGTCTAATCCAGAGAGGTGTAGCTACATATTTTCTTAATGGCTACTTATTAGAACTGAGGAAAAAAGGTGGAAAAAAACAAAGAAACTATTTTATGCATATCACTTATTTCTAGATATCCTTTACATTATTTTTTTTGAAAAACTTTATATCCAATCTAAGAACCGACTAATCTGAAAGAACTAATTTTTGACATTAATTTTATCTTTAATTCTTACTTTTGCCTCATCTTTGGTTTACATTATTAGTGTGTGGCGAGGTGGGAAAGGATGATTCATGCACTTGGAAAGGTGTGTCTCTTGAGACAAACATAAGTTGAATGTGATGATGAAACAAATGTGGAGCCTTAAAATATGCTTAGTTTGATTGTATACCACATAGTAACTCCACTAATCATCCTTGGTTTTAATACTGTTTACACTATCTTTATGCCGTAAATTATGTTATGCATAGAATGAAGAACATTTTTATAGGAAATGATGTGGGTCTCTTGTAAGATCACACCTACAAAGTATGTTTGAATCTAAGTTGTTAAAAGCAACAGATTAAAAAATTGACAAGGTTTTATTATACTTTTGATTCTATCCAACTTCATTGAATAATTTCTTTTGCGTATAAAGTTTTGGTCTCTATCATTTGGATAAATTTTGATTTTAGTCTTTTCTAAAGAAATTAGATTAGTGTCTCTATAATTTAAGATTTTCATTATTTTAGTGTTTCATCTATTTGCCCATTCAATATAGATGATGTGGCATTGCCACATCATTATCTATTGGTTGACTGCTAGAATAAACAAACAAAAAAATTAAAATAATTACACGGATCATAAGAGAAAAAAAAAACAATAAATTAGATGATGTGGCATTGCCACATCATTATCTAAGTTTTGCATCATTGTAAATAATAGGTTTTTGGTCTATCATCCCTTTTTTTTTAAGGATGGTCATCTTCCCTCTGTTTTCTTCTTTTTTATCTATATAAATATTTTACGCAACCATTTAGCTCAACATCATTAATATGAACTCCCCCCACATTCTATGAAGAGTTTGAGGATAAAACTAACCATGTGCTAGTATTAAATAGACAAAACATACGCCAAAGCTCAACATCATGTTAGAATTCACTGTTTTAATTAAAAAATATTTGCAATGAAATATGTAAAATCTTAAACCAAACAAGTTTCTATTATTGTAGAGCAAACATCAAATACTATGCTTGGAAAGACATTTGATCAAAAATTAAAATATCATGATGTGTATTTTTAGATAAGAACAAAGTAGTATTTTCAGATTGGCATCAAAGTGATTCAGAGTTCAATTTTGTTTTTACTTGTCACACTCTTATTCATTGCTCATGACATGTTTGAATTCATTGCAAATAATTTTGTTTTGAAAAGGAGTCATGGGAACCATAAACTCACCTTGTATTTTTTTTGTCGGATAATGAATTTCAAAGAGGACCAATTGTACAAAAATCGATGTCAATAATTGATGGGAAAATATGCAGTGGTTGTCATAAGTTAACTCACTGCCTTTTTTAGTGCTAGTAGAAAAAAATGACGTAAAAACAAACAGGCGTTAAGATCTTTTGTAACAATAAATTTAAGTATTATTATTACCCATGATCATATTCATAGTGACATAATAAAACACATTGAGATAGACCAATACTTTATAAAGGAAAATTTGGATAGAAGACTGATAATAATTGCCACAATCCAACCAACTTACTTACAAGTTTTTTTATTTTTTGCTCAACTTACTTGTAAGAGGAGAATTATAGATATTCATTCACGAGTTTGAGGTGGAATATTGTAAACAAATAACTATTGTCAAATAGCTTTTTTTTTCCGAAAATTATCATGGACAACATATTATGTTGTAAATTAGTTTAGATCATGCTAATGCTAATATATATCCTTAAGGTATATATTAAGAATTTGACAAATAGTAAGTATTTATTGAGAAAAAGTAATTTTCAAAATTTTGATAGATAAATTAGCACAATATCCGATACATGATTTTACTTAGTGTCTTATACATGTTAGCATTTCCCAACTAGTTTTTATATTAGACTCATTAATAAGGCTCATTCCTCTTAGCTTAGTGTATATACTCAGATTAGTTTTTGTAATCTTTACACAAAAATGTGTCAATTGAGCATGCTCTTTGGTTCTGACATATTGCATTCACAATTAAATAAACGCAAGATGTAGAAGAATATTAAAGAGTGAAAAGCAAAAGATAAGTTGACTGCTATAGTCTATAGATAAATTGAAGAGTGGAAAGCAAAAGATTAGAAAAGGACAAAATTGGCCACTATGTTGGAAACCAAGACTACTCTATTTTCACACATATACAATACAATACAAGCAACTTTTGCATTTGATTTCACTTAAAATATGAATGTTCAATCACATACAAGAAAGAGCCAAAAAACTACTCTATTAGTGAATAACATTGTGTCTCAGCATCAAGCTGAAGATATAAGGGGACTGGAAAGACTGTCAGTGTTTGATGAGTATTGAATTGGAACCAAAGCAGGATCTTTATAAGCATCTACCAAATTGTGATAAAACTCAGTCAATGTAGGATCATTCTGGTCTTCCCTGTCCTTCTTTATCAAACTCTGAAACACAGACATGAATCGAAATTAGAGTTAACAGATTGAATGCAAAATGCAATAACTTTGTTTTTCAGAGAGAACGGTTTCATTTTCTTTTATGTCTATTTGGATAAACAACTTAATTAAGCTCTTGTAGCATTAGTGTTAATCATATAAGTTCTTATGTATAAGTCATTTCTATAACAAAAGATAAATAAAATCAAGCTATTTTTATATAAGCTATAAGTTGTTTTCATAAGCTATCACAAAGATCTTATGGACATAAACTGAAAACAACTTATAGACATGTTATAAGTTGTTTAATAAGCTCTCTTAAACAGTTTTGCTACTGCCTATGCTAGTCGATAGACTCAAATAAGCCAATCCAAACAGGCAAACATTTAGGTCATAGTTGTTTTCTTCATTTGAAATGTACCTCGGCAGAGTATCCAACAAATATTGGTAGGAATCGTTTTCGGCAATACTCATTAAATAAAAGTGTGAGGAGCGGTAGCGGAAGCGTCAAGGTAGATGCTAGAGAGAGTTTTTTCAATGCAAAGATTCCCACTGCAATGATGTGCATGAGTACTAGAGAGAATATCATTGAATTGTGCACAGTAGGCCAAAATTTTCCCGCAGTTTCATACCTTGGTGCATATACATTCATAAACTGCATAATACATAAGCAGAGAGTATCAGTTCAACTAATATCAGAAGTTCATGAAGTGTCTCTTATTTTCACGTATAAAATTACTGCCATATTATGGTTACTCGTTATAGTTAGGAATTTTCACAAGGCAATCAAAATTAATTACTTTTTACACTGTCACACAACCAATGATGGTTCCTGTAAATATTGCCTTTACACAGTTTTAAATCAAATTTCTGATCTTGGACATTTCTCATTTGTCTTCAATCAACCATTAATTTTTGAGTTAGAATGATGTCTTCTATATTTTGTCCACACACAACTACCCCAAAGTATGCATCTTTAGTATTCATGAATTGGCAAAGCATGAGAAAGACCATTAAAAGCTACACCATTATTATAGTGCTGAATATTATATTTCAAGGCTGTCCTTTTGATCAGATACCAACTAAATTCTTTTTCTCAAATTTTTTATCGAACCCGAGTACATAATCAAATGTCATTCTTTGATTTCTTCAAAGTGAATCACTGAACCAAGACATCAAAATACAACTTGTTTAGGTCTCTCCTCTTCATTTCTTAATGTACTTCGTTATCAAATTTCTTCACTCATTCTGGAAAGGCATGAGCCTTGATATAGTTTCGATAACTACTATCCTAAAATCAATAGAAAGCATGCTTAAAACACCTTACAAGTAGTTGCCTTATCATGTGAATCATATCTCTCGTTTCCATTATTTCCAAATCACTATTCAGCTATACAAAACCCAACTTATCCATAACTACTTTGCAAAACTTAAAAAGGCTTAATTTCATATTAACTTTTGGAAACGACTTAACATTTATCAACACAAAGATACCCCTCAACATTTTCCAAACATCCTACTTCAATTATTTGCTAATAAATATTCTTCGGCTACATCTTGCAGGTCTTCCCAAGTTTAGGAAGTCCTAGTTAAAAAAAGTTCAATTACACAATATTAACAAACACTAGGATTTAGCAATTAGGAGAACAGAGAGAAATTATTATAATACCTACACGTCTCTTCACTCAGAAATATTTTGTTTGGTTTAAATAATTATAAAGAACAGATGCAATTAGGTTATCAAAATCAGAGACAGGGTACACACAACATTGGCATAAAATAAGCTCATCAACATTAGAGACCCTTCTAGAAATAGATAGATATAAAAATAATACCCAAATAAATGCTTACCTGGTTTTTGTAAATGATGTATGCAAGACAAAAGTAGGCCAGGACGAACGGTAAAATTAGTGGAGCCAGGAAGAAATATGAAATACCAAGAAGTCCAAAGAAAAGGACCCTTGGAATATCCTTGTGGTATGGCATATATGGAAGTTCAAATTCATCATCTGGAGTTTTGAATAGCCTTGTTATCAAATTAACAATATAAGGAAATATACGGAAGAGTTCTGATGACACGCTTGTCCATCCTGACGTGACAGCGTAAGTAATAAAGAATGATGCCTACAATCAAACAAAAATTATTTGCATCAAAAAGATAGAAATGAAAAAAATTATTATTATGAATTGGCGTATAGATTTAGCTGAATTGTGAGCATAGGACGTTTAAAGTGATAGAGTATGACTAATGAAGTGTATTAGTATTCATCAACCAAATAATTATGAGTAATAATGAGAATATTGTTTACTCCCTCTGTCTCCTTATAATATCATTTAAGGTAATGCATGCTTCTTAACAAAATAATTAGTTCTGTTAACTGTGAAGACTAAAATACCCAAATTAATTGGAATAGTTGAAGTAATAGCAGTGAAATAGTTAGGTGGACTATTTAATTAGATGAGGATATTATTGGGAAAAAAAAGTAAATAGATTATGTCTTGGTTTTTAAAGTGACAAATAATTTGAGACAGAAATATTTCTAACGTAACCTTATTAATGTTTTATAATGGAGAGAAACATCATCTAACCTGTGCTGGAACAACAATTGCTAACTTCCCAGGAATGGACGTAGGATCAAGGATGGTAGACGCCATAGATAGAATTGAGCCAGAAAATGCAGTCGCGAAAAAAACATTCCATACCGTGAACCACAACACTTTAGTAGTTGCACTCATTTCTATATCACTGTGTGAGATGTATCCTTGAATAGTGGAAAGGAACTCCATGGTAGGCGGCACCAGTTGCAGAAACAACTGAAGAATCAGACTGGGAAGATATCCGGTAATTATCTGACTCACAAATTTTCTGTAAGCAGATCCACAAAAGGTTCAGAGATTTTGCATTGACAACTTGAAAAAACAGAACAAAAAGCCAAAGCTATCATGTGAACAAGATTAGGTGACCACAATTTGACTACCTAGTTTGACATGTTCATTTGCTCTATGCTTCATAGGGTGCATTTTATTTTCTAAATAATAGAGTTGAATAGCGCGAATTTATTAACAATAGTCATTGGAAAGAAATAAACAAAAGATGAAGCACATGACATGATAGAAGTTGGCTCCTCCAAAGTGAGTAAAGTGTAAATAAGGAAATCAATGACTGTTATTTCAACAAACTCATGATTTGTTTTGATTTACCCTTCTTAATATATGACTTTGATATTTGTCAATCAATGGTTTTTTTTTTGGTTACTTGTCAATCAATGGTCGAAACTTGTTACTCTAAACAATGAGTTGAATATTTGTTCCAGGAAAAACATCCAAAAGTCTAAAATATCGAAACCGTTTTTTCCTCTCCTATATAGTCCTCTTCACTAAACCTTTTTCTCTCCTTCAACCTTCCTCCTACAGTATGCACTTCATTTCTCTCCCTCAAAACTAAAAGTGTTGTACATCACCAAATAGAAGACAGAACAAAAAAAACTATGTTGTAATTCAATTATTACTTGTGCTGTATAATTCCCCAATGTGCATCCATATATTACTTTTTGGAACTAACTGATATTACAAAATCATTAAACTGAACATGCAATCATTGAAATATAAAACCTACAGTCACCAACTTGTCACCTAATCGATGATTGACCTAATTCTCATGCAACTCTAAAAGTTTTTCTTTTTGTGCATAGAAGAGAAACAAGATACCATAAAAGAGAGAGGAGTTATGAATGACCAAATAACATCAAATAAATAAACCAAGTTAACTTACATGGTTAGAATACTCGTCAAGAAGGGCAACAAAGTTTTCAATTGACTCAAGTTGGTAAGCCCTTGTACAAAGACTACAGGTACAAGGAACAAAATAATGAAAACAATAGACACGAGTACAACCACCAACTTAGAAATCCATCTTTGTATGAATGATTCAGAGAAGAAAGGCCAGTAAACATCACGAGGTTCTGGAGCCAACTCAGTAATCCACTGTGTGGGATTGACTGATTGCTGCATGTGGAAAGCAGTTGCGGCAGCAAAACGAGTCCTGAAGAATACAAATGCAGCTCGAGCCTACTTGTGTATTAGTAGCATGCACTTTATGCCAACAGAGACATGAAAAATTCCAATAGTTAAAAGAAGGCTGATATACTAGTTTTAAAATGTTTCTTTTAAAATTCAGAGATTACCACATACTTCTCCTGCCAGTGAAGCCTCTGACTGCTTCAATCTTACATTCTCCGCAATCTCCTCTAACTGCTTTTCATAACGCTCTATATGATTATTTCTTTGCTGAAAAAGTCGAGAAAAGGCTCCTTCCTTAATCTTCTGCTTAGTGGGATCTGGTCGTGATTGTGCAGCCGTTTTGTACATATTGTTTGCATCATTCTATATTGAGGAATTCAAAAGATAAGGAAATGAGCTTCATAATTCTTCAAATTGAAACAGAAATAGTATACCAAAGCACTTAAGTTTGATCAACATAGCAGCCACCTTATACATGCCATCGAAAAGATGATTGAACTCACATAGAAGATGTTAATGTTATTATGTATTGCTAGAGTATTAAAAGCAATAAATATGTAGAACAATACACAAATCTACAAAATTATGCGGCCCTTTAGAAGACTAAAGTAAAGTTTCCAAGAAAATGTAAAATAGAGAAAAAAATTGATTATCAAGAAAGGAAATTAAAATTCAACATAATCCTTACCACAAGACTTCGGAGTTTGCTTGTACGACGAACAACCACATGTGACAGATAAGAAGAAGGGTAGAGCTCTTTAAAGAAGTTGTCAACACAGTCACTGATGCTACTAGAAGAAGTGGGAATGCTGTTAACTAAAATGGCGAACTGATGAGGCTGTGGTTTGGATGAATAAAAGTAAGAAATTCTTCTAGAAGATATGAGTTTATATTCCTGAAGATTGAAATAATATTGAGAAATGAGTAGGTTGTTCAATCTTGGTTCTTGCATAAACTATACCTACTTATATATGTCAATTAACAAAGAAAATTAAGAAGAATAGACACGCTTATTAACAAGCTCTGAAGAATTAAGAGGTAATTCCTGTTAATTAGTCGTGAACTCTAGATACCAAAAAAAAGATACAGGGCTTGTTTAGATTGCCTTATTTGAACTCATATACTACTTCATAAGCACTTCTAAGATTGTTTTGAAAGAGCTTATGGAAACAACTTATGACATGTCTATAAGTTGTTTTCAGCTTTATCCATAAGCTTTACAGGATAGCTTATACGGAACAAAAAAAATTGAGTTATTTCACCTTTTGATATAGAAATAGCTTATACATAAGCACCTGTATGATAATTTATTCTATAAACACTTAACTAAGTTGTTACTAAACAGGGCCATAATAGATATTACTCAACACATTTTCATCTTAAAAGGTCATAATTAATGTGGTTTAAAAGGCATAAAATATGAAGATAGATGAAGGAGTTAGAAAAAAAAAATTCCATAGGCTAAGAGTGCTGCACTTACATTAAAAAGAAGCAAGCATATGAATCCAGTTACAACATATACAGCACAGAAGTGTACCCATAACCTGAAAAACAAATTATAAAGGATAACAATCTTATAAAGATTAAGATCCCATAATGTTGAATAGAACAATAAAATCTTGAGGTAGTATTACCATTTAGAGCCACTGTTTATATTTGATATAGTGAACACATCCAAGGAGTTACTAGTAAAGTTAGCAACATCAAAATCTTGTAGCTGATTTCCCCAGCAATTGACTGGAAGAAGTACAAAGACTCCAATAACCCCAGCAAAAGTAAATATTTTCACACTGCATCCAAGAAATATAAGAACAAATCAATCTAAATAAGAGAAACTTAAACAACTTAATTACCCCTTTTATGTTTTTATAGTGGCATTGTTCTAAACATCATTGCGGTCACAGTTACAGTTACGTTAAAAACCTTGATATTGCAGCAAAATGCGAACAAATGTGGTCAATGCAACTGCAATTGAGGTTGCAATGTTGTCGCGGAGACCTCTATAACATTTATAAGACCATAATTTAGTTCTACTATCCCCTAATGAAGGGAAATCTAGAAAGATATAGTACCTGAAGGTTATGATACGCATAAAGACAACACCATCTAACCCTGACGATGAGTACAGCTCCTCCTCAGAGAGTTTCCAGGCTTTAGCAACCCAACCTGCAGAAGGTATAAGTCTTTCTAAATTGAAATGACTTCTCCTCTTAGAAGTTCCTTCAACCAACAAGCGAGGCACGTAAACTTCATAATTGCTTGGTTGTTTCCTCAATATAGAATACAATGTCCAGAATAAGACACACAAAGCTGTGTTTATCCCAACGGATGTCAGAAGAGCTGACACGATCATGTTTCCTAGCAAATCTCAGAAACCCGTAATAAGTATGACTCTGCAAGTTGCAACAAACACAAGCAGTGGGGGAAAAACACGGTCAAATATTCTTCAAATTTGAGTTGATGATATGTGTACAAAACACAATCGATATCCAAAATCTACCGATCATAAGATGAATATTACAAAACCTATTAAGATATATGAAGCACTCACATGAACACGACGATAACAACAACAACAACAGCAACAGCAACCAAGCCTTATCCCACTAAGTTTGGTCGACTACATGGATCAAACGACACCCTATTCAATCATATACCATATTTCTATCCAATTCACTAATCTCTATATCTTTCCTAATAGTTTCTATTATAGTTTTTCTAGGTTTTCCTCTACCTCTAGTGATTTGACTATTCTCCATATGATCTAATCTTCTTAATCTACATGTCTTCTCTCTCCACATGCTCAAACCACCTAAGCTTAGTTTCCTCCATCTTTATTACTATAGGTGCTACCCCAACTCTCTCTGATGCTGTCATTTATAATCTTGTTATGTCTAGTCTTACCACACAATGACAACAAAAATAATTTAAGCCTAAAAAAACAATAATATTTGAGAAAATTAAATAATTGAATGTAATGTAATGACATGTGTGGTTACCGTGTCGGACACCTAAACATGTCGGGCACAGAAACACACCTAAACTTGTTAGACACCGGACACACTTTCAATTTGAAGTGTCAATTCTACATATATCAAGAGATTATTATTCTATAAAAGCAAATTTTGTATCAATATGCAACCAAGTGGTGAAATGAAAAAGCCAGATTGAGAAACTTACAAAGTAATGAAAAACTTTATCCAAAACCCATCAAGATATTTTTGGTATGTTGAGTACAAAACAAGAAGACCCAGAAACTGAAATTGAGATTACTCGCTTTGACAAAGAAGAGAAGAAAAGAATAAAGAGAAAGCTTGAAACTATGTAACTGTTTTTGTGTGTGAGAAAAAACAACATTGCATTTCTCGCTACTCCAAACTTATAAAATCAGAAGAATGTCATACAAATAAAATGTCATTTTCTAGTTTTTATGTTCTTGTTAATTTAAGTAAATATCCTTTCTCCTAATATTTTGTTTTGTTGACTAAACAAACAAACAAAAAAGGTGTGGATGTAATGTCACTCATTTTTGCCAACTCAACACATTTTTGGATATTTTAATAACTATGTCGACAATCATCAATTATGATTTCTAATTCTAATTGAGAATTATATACAACTATTTTTTTAATATTACTCTAATTATCATTACTAAAAAACTAGAGTTTAATTATTATATTTTTTTGAGGAAAAGTTTAATTATTATATTTTGTTCCTTAAAAAAAAAATTAGTATATTTTGTTGGTGTACAATTATTTTAGGGTGTACCATTATTTTACCAATTCTCATAGAATTAAGTCTTAATTACATGTTTGATATTTTATGTTTACTTTAGGTTTTAAATTGGTTTTGTATAAAAAAAATTAAGTAGGTCCTTTATGTTTTGACAATTTCAAGTTGATTTAAAATGTATCTCACATTAGAATAAGTTAGGTTCTTCCACCAATTGAGAGTTTAAAGATAATACGGGTGACGAAATTAGAAAATCGGTTTTAAAATATTTTTTTAATTCATGATGTGGAAGGGACTAACTTATTTCGACGTGACTAATTTTTTAGACCAACTTGAAACCTTTAAAACTTTTAAAACATAAAAGACCAACTTAAAATATAAAATAAACATAAGGATCAAACATACAATTAAACCTATATTTAATTATATATTGTCACGTCAATCAATAAATATATCGATTTATATATTTTCATATTTATTAATTGACATGACAACCTATCATTATATGCAATTGTAAAATAATTAAGGGAGTTTCTACGGTACACCCTTAAATGTACACCCTTAAATTAAGGTGTACCGGTACACCTATTTGATAAATCAATTAGTTAACGATCATTTTTATATAATAAAGAGATATTTGTTGATTTTTATATTTTAAAAAATATTATTTCATAAGAAAAAACATCATTTTATTATTTATATGAATCGTACTAATTTTTTAACATTTTATGGAAAAAATAATCAATATTCACCATCATGAGAAATAAAAATTAAAAAAAGTTGAATTGTGATTTATCGACACTTTTGAAAAATATAATATAATTATTATAATTATAACCAATAGAAAATATATTTTTTCTAGAAAAAATAACTCATTAAACTATTTATTTAACATATAGGTGTACTGGTACACTCAATTTTGTTGAGTGTACCGTAGAAATTGCCAATAATTAAACGCGATAAATTATATTAATTAAATTCAAAATATTATTAACCTAAGTACATAAAGTGTATGGTTTTTTCTTTTTGAGGAAATGACGTGGATGGAGTTGAAACATTGTTAGCTCAACCAATGGCTTTCATTCCACGTCGGTCATTGACGGTTAGTTGTTGCTGCTGCTCAACGTGTAGGCTTGTTGTGCACAGTCTACTTATTAATCTATTAAAAAATAAATAAATTTAAATAAATAAATAAACTTTAGAAACAAATTACCGTCACAATTACAAAACTAATCTCCTATTATAAAATTCTACCACATGTCCTACTTTCACTATTTTGATTTTCTATTTTTTTAAATAATAACATTTTTCTTCTGTAATAAATAATATTTGTGGGCATTAAAATATTTACTCTTATACATTTTAGTTCATTGGAAAAATGATAAGTTGTTGTTTATCAATTATGCCTTTTTTTTTATGACATTTATTGTTTTCACGTTATTTTCTGTAAACGAATGGCTGAAGTGTATCGTTCAAATATAAAATTTGTACTCGTTACAAGATATGATTGATAATTGTTCATCTATTTCTTGTATTACCCTCATAAAGCACCAATTTGATCACTCTCCTTTTTGAATTCAAGATAAATGAGATTAACTAGCATGGACACCCGTGCCAAGCACGTACTAGAATTCCGTCAAACTTAAGGGAGATAATATTGCGATGTAGCAAAAGTCAGTTAAAGTTCAACATTAGATGAAAGAGTGCAGGTTGAACATCAAAAGAGTGAAAAACTCATACTTAAGCCTTAAAGTTTTGGATGAAACTGTAGTCTCATTTCCACTGTGTGGTTGCCCTTTCTCCGATGTGTTGATCCACATTATTGTTGGCTCCTCCAGAAAGTCCAACTGTGGTAAGATATCCTGGTTCAACGTTGTAGAGGAACGAGAGTGTTCTAAGTGGTGGATCACGAACACGGAGAGTCTGACACTTAATGGAGAGATGTTAATGTGTTAAGTGTAAGTTAAAATTTACATTGTATGCAAGAGGATTAAATGACATTAAAGTGTCAAAGTTAATTTGATGCCAAATTTTAGCCATTAATTAATTTTAATCCAATGATGATATTGATTAAGTTAGTTAAGGTGGTCACGTGATGACCATGCTGCAGTCAAGTCTAAGTTTTGGTCTCTCGGTGGTATTTCCTCTTCCTCTCATATGCTCCCATCTCCACGAGTTAGTGTGTTTTCGATTTGACCTCCCATCTCCTCAGTTATCTAAAAAAAATGAAGGTTATAGATTTGCTACTTGCTTAGTTTTTTAGGCACTATGTTCCAACATAGGTATATTGATAGACGAAACATGGATTCCTCAAGTTCAACGCATGATGTTTGGAAAAGGCAAAAACTTTATGTTATACACGACCTTGATCATAGCTCTATAACAATAAAATATCAATAATCAATAAAAATTGATAAACATCATTTCCAAAAACAAATACTACATAAAAATAAATACTTCATATATATTCTAATTGATATGTGATGCATTTCTTCTTTTCTCTTGATTGGCTTCCAAGTCTAAAAATAAGAATCCGGTAAAAGACAAAGAACATACAAACACCAATTTTGAATAAGAAATCACAATATTCTTCACACAAACAAAAGCAACATAAGAATAAGAAATGTTAATCAAACACTAAAACAATAAAAAAATAGGAAATAAACAAATAAAAGAAAAGATAATGTGGTTGAAAGTGGTTTTTTTTTCCCCCAAAAAAGAGTAGCTAGTAAAGAGTTAGACTACCAAAATATATTAATGAAGGAAAATAGAGAAAACCAAAAAACAGGAGGGGGACTATACCAAGACCTCCTTAATGTATAACAAACCTAAAGTTAGGCATTCCTAACTTGTTTCGAACAAAAAGAGAATTAAGGTTAGTTGGTAATTGTAATCAAGTGGTTTTTTTATGAGAGGAAGAGGTAGATGAAAATAATGAAAAATAATTTGTCTACATATATGAAAAAAAATCATGTCATGATCAATTTTGATTGACTAATGAAAAATAAATGAGTCATGATCCATTTTGATTGACTAATAAAAAATAAATGAGTCATGATCCATTTTGATTGGTTGATAAAAAAACATTAAATGAGATGAGAAATTTGAAGATGCCATGCGTACTTTTAAAAAAATTAAGGCAAATGTTTATAATAGAGATGGAGATTTTCCTCCTAGCTTTAAATTTCTTAGTATGTGGACTCTCCACAATGATTGCAGATCCTTAATAGAAAATTGTTGGCAAGAAAATGTTGTTGGATGCCCAATGCATATTTTAAGTACAAAGTTGAAGTATCTGAAGGCTAAGTTGAAAATCTGGAACACGAAAGTTTTTGGAAATGTTCATGAATGTGTCGACAAAATTGAAACACACTTAAACCATATACAACACCAAATCCAAATATCTGACCGCTCAGACACTCTCTTTAACCTAGCAAAAGTTGTTCATGTTCAATTGGAAGTTGCTCTAAAAAAGCAAAACCTTTTATGGCAAGAAAAAGCCGGAGTTAGCTGGCATGTTGATGGAGATAGAAATACAAAGTATTTCCACAAAATTACAGAAATCAAGAACAAAACAAAGCTAATCTCTCATATTAGAAGTAATAATGAGTTGATTATTGATCCTTCCTTGATTGCAGATCACATTGTTTCTTATTATAAATGCTTATTTTCGACTAACATTGTTTTCCACGATAACTTGCTTGTGGAAGAAGTTATACCATAGCTTATTGATGAGTCAGTCAATACTTTACTAACAAACATTCCTACTACAGAGGAGATTCAACATGCTGTGTTTGACATGAATAAAGATGGGGCTCCTAGCCCTGATGGCTTATTTTCTTTATATATAGTATAAATTATATCTTTTTTTTAAGAATATAATTTTTTTGGTCATGTAGTTAAGTGGTAAGTTGACCTTTAAAGTGAATAACTGGGAAATTCAAGATTCAAACCCAACCTCTATATATATTTATGTCGCTTTATTAATACACATAGTTTTTCCATCATAATTTCCTTGAGTAAACAGTCACTTTTGTCCCTAACTCTACACATCGCTGTCACAAAGGTCCCTGACTCAAGATTAAATAGAAAGTAGTCCCTGAATGTGTACTTCTGTTATCACTTTAGTCCCTGACGTTAAATAATTCTATTAACTGATGATGTGACAAATGTTTTACGCTGACAAATAGTATGAGGTATTATAGGGGCTAAAGTAAAAGTAGAAAATTCTCACTTTGATCCCTGAACCAAAAATTAATATCCCCAAAAATCAATATTCATGAACTGAAAATCAAATATTGAATTCCTTGATGGTTTCTTCTTTTTAATCTCAATGTTAACTTCCAATTATACTATTTCATTTTTTAAGAAAGATTATTAGCTTCAAGAATACATATCCAAGTAAACTTCAATTGATTATTTACAAATATTGTCATAATATAGTTATCTGAGCATCTGCATTTCTACAATATGATTGCAGAACAGAAACTTAAGCCACTTGATTCAATATTTGTTTTTATATTAGCTATTATAATAATCACTGATATAACGCCAAACCTGTTATGTGAATTATTAGATAATATTTAGCATTTGCTATTAAATTTTTAGGCATGTTGTTTGTTCATGGAATAACAACCATTGAATGGAAGCTTGATAAATGTTGTAGGCGTGGAATAACAGCCATTACATGGAAATATAACAAATGTCATGTGCATGTAAGTGTTTACTAGTAGGGACCTTAGTGACAGTAAGTGTTTACTGTCAAGGACCTAACTAATAGTAAGTATGCACAATCAAGGACTTAACAAGTCTCCTGCAACCACATAACAACTTCATTGAGGAAGATGACTCAGTTCTTAGACGAAGAGCAACACTTCGTTGGGACGAGTTTGAGGATATTGATTTTGGATCGGGGATATTGATTTTCAGGGATATTGATTTTCGGTTCAGGGAACAAAGTGACATTTTCTACTTTCACTTTAGTCCCTGTGACGCCTCATATTCCTTATCATCATAAAACTTTTGCCACATCATTAGTTAACATAATTATTTAACGGCGGGGACTAAAGTGATAATGAAAGTGCACAATCAGAGACTACTTTGTATTTAATCCTGAGTCAGAGACCTTTGTGACAACGATGTGCAGAATCAATGACCAAATTAACGATTTACTTTAATTTCCTTTCATACCAACCACCGAATAAAGAATTCTTTTCACTTTCTTTTCTCTCCTCTATATTTCCTTTATCAATCGAACAAAATGTAAGAATGCGTGAGACTAACTTGTTATAGTTTATTTTTCTTAAAAATTGAATTGAACTTTGCGGTTTTTCCCAAGAACTAAAATGTACCACAACTTAAAAATTAAATTAAATAAAATAGAACAAAGATAATAGTCATTCTGGTCCCTAAATATGTAATGAGTAGTCAGAAAATAGAACAAATAGTCATTTTGGTCCTTAAATATGTAACGAGTAGTCATAATAGTCTCCCAATGCATCGAAATTTCAAAATAGTATTGGATTATGCACTTAGTTAGTCAAAATAGTCTTTTAATGCTGACATTAACTCTTTTGATAGAGGACTACAATAAATAAGTGCTTATAACGACCAATAACTATACAATATATATATAAAGAAAACAATCTATTTTAGCTCTTTTGAGCTGACTTTTTCTTTTTTCAAAAATACCCTCAATTTTCAATACAAATAACACATGTAACAAATGGATAGGAATAAATTTAAATATTAAAAAAATGTAACAAACACAAATGTCCAATTTTTTCCTTTATCATTTAAAAAGTGTAACAAACTATATAAATGTATTTATACTTACTTTTTCATTATCCCAATTATACCTTTAAACAACAACTTTTTTTATAATAAAGATTGTTGTTGGTGTCATTAAAAAAAAAAAAATTTAGATTATATTTTTTTGTTATATTGTTGGTTTCATTGAAATAGATACTCATGGTTAGTTTGATTTGTTATAATTTGAAAGCAAAAAATATTTATATCAACCAAAATTAAAAAAAAAACATTTATATTTTTTACTTTTAATCAAAATTAAAATTTCATAAAAAAATACCGTTCATAATTTTCAAACGTTAGTGTAATAAAAAGAGTGGAAAGACAGGCACATGAGTGCATGTCTTTTCACTAGTGATAATAATAAAAGTAGGTATATTGAGGGACTAATATAACAATATTAATGAGACATTTTGACTAGAAAATATTTTGACCAACATAATGTATAATCAATTACTATTTTAAAATTTCGAAGGCTGATTTTTTTATGAAAGAAGATTACGAGAGATTATTGTACTTCAAAATGATTAGAGATATGCTATTTATATAACCACCTTGAGACAACTTTTGACAACTCTCTGATACTCACATTATGTTTTTATTTTCTTACCTCTTTATTGTTTTTTTTACTAATAAAAAAAGAGAAAAATGAAGTTGTCATACAAGTTGTCTCAAATAGCTTTCAAATATCATTACTCAAATGATTATTATCCAAATAGAAAATGAGTACCGATATATGTACAACTATTTTGTGTCAAAAAAGAGAAAAAGAAGAGAGAGAATAAGAACAGAACGTGAGTATGAAATAAAAAATTGTTTAAAATTGTATGAAAATGGTTGTACACGTATCATTTTTGTAAAAAATTGACGAATTGTGTTATTTGAACAACCATTCAAAAGACAACTATAATTTATAAAGAAAACGAGGCAATAACACAAAAACCAATACAACAATGAAAAAAACGAGTATGAGAGAGAAAATCGTTAAAACTCCAACTTGACCTGTGTAAAACCTAACGTCATAAGCAAGTAGCAACCGGCAACAGCCAAAACGACATCCCAAAGACTAAAAGTCGACACCTGCGTTTGATGAAACTATAACAAACACTTGAGATCCCTCACAGTAACCATTGGATCCAACTCAAATTCGCCAAGATGAGCCAAGTTTTTGAAGGTTATGAGCGTCAATACTGCGATCTCTCTGCTAATCTCTCCCGAAAATGCAGTTCTACTTCTCTTCTTTCTGATCAAGGTACTTTCAAAGTTTCAATTCAACAAACTTTCACTTTTTTAGGGATTATTAATGTTATTCTTCAAAATTTGTTGTGCTAGAATTTTTTTGAATTAGAAGAATCATGAATTTGTGTTGTTGAATGATTTCGTGCTACTGCTATATGATTTCATGAACTGTCCTATGTCAACACTGATTGACTAATTGACCCTTATTACTAAATTGTGATTTAATTATATCACACCTGCGATTTGGGACACTCTTCTTATTCGCGGTTGTTAACGACTAAAATGAATTTAGGGGAGTCAATTAAGCTCATTTGAGATGATGAGATAGCCTAGTTATCAGCTGAACGATGAAATGAAGAGACCATTCCATTCTATGGGCATATGGGATGTGTTATCTGAAATTTTTTACTGGCAAGTTCATTATTTTTATGCGCTTTTTAAGACACTTTGTGTTGGGGTCATGTTTTTAAGAAAACAGTTGCTGGCTGCAGTGCTTTGCAGCTCCAAGATGAAGTAGTAGTAGTAGTGTGTGTGTGTGCGAAGAAATGGATGATGTGGCCATAGAGTGGAGAAAGCAGAAGTGGGGAAGCTCCACCGGAAGAATAAGGTTGTGGCTTGTGGAAACGCGCCTAGCAGTTGAATAACTTTTAAACAGAGCGTCCTGCTGCTAGCTATGTTAGTGGATAGGAATCGTGGTACCCAGAGGCCGCACTTAGCTTATTAATATACATGTGTCAATCAATACAACTCTATTTTTCATTTGCCATTTACCTTTTGTCACAAGAAGTCTTTGAGGTGTGTTATTTGAACAACCTTTTGTACGACAATTTATGTGACGACCATAGCTTTACAAAGAAAAGCAAGTATTGACATGAAAATCAAAGCAATAGAGAGAGAAAGTAAAAGCATAATGTAAGTATAAGAGAGAAAGTTGTCATAAAATGGTTGTACAAATATCATTTCTCCAAATCTATACTATTTTATCACCGTTTCCTAGTTTAACTAGCTTTGGTCACTTCACTTATTATAATTTGTAGTAGTTAAGAAACTCGCAATTGAGAGATATAATTCATTCCTCAAAGCAATTAGGTAAAGAAAAGGAAATCATTGTTAATAGAAATCAGTTGACCCCTCTGCGGAAAACATGCTCGGTATGGATGCAAGCTATGATGTTCTGACAACACAGACGAAAAGAGTAAGTTGAGAGATCTTGTTAGTTGTTACAACTAAATGCGGAGAAAGGGGAGGGGGGAGAATCCCTATTCTCTGCAATAAGACACTGATTTTATGACTGGAAGGACATGTGACTTTCTAGTCACACTGCCGCAACTTTAACTCTTTGTTAAGGCTCCTCTTCATGTAAAAGAAAACAAAAACAACATACTTACACATCATTGTTTACATTTATAGTTATTATATTATTACTTTTAAAATTTGATTAAAAAATGTATTGTGTATTATTTGTAATTTAACTTTTCAGAATATATTGAGATAGTGCCAATTAATCAATTAGCACACCAACTAGATATACCCATGTATATATGTACTACATATATCTGGCCAACTAACATATATACAAGAGTATTGTGTATTTGGTAACTATGGACTTGACTTATATTTGACTGTTGCTTCCATGCAGTCTAATGATCCCTAGTGACACAGTTTTACTCGTATGTTGATTCTGCTGACACTGTTTAACATTTGTAATTAATTCTCAAACAAATTTTCTGGAGAAGCTGGATGATATTTACAGTGCTGACTGCTGGGTGTCAAATGTTTTCATGAGCATGCTTATGTCACTGTGACATGAATATATGCCAATATATTTACCTTCACATTATTTTATGTACTGAATTTTTGTTGTGATCAATACTAATTTCAGAAGAAAAGCTGCAAAAGTTTTCTGAGATCAAAACTGGACTTGATGATGCAGATGTTCTGGTATAATGTTGAAGTGTTTCCTTACATCTACAGCTTAGTTTATACTTATTAAGTTATTATCTTCGATTTGTTTTTGATTTCCCTCTTATCTCTCTCTCTCTCTCTAGATTCGGAAGATGGATCTTGAGGCAAGAAGTCTGCAGCCAAGTGTAAAAGCAATGCTTCTTGCAAAGTTGAGGGAATACAAATCCGATCTAAACAACTTGAAAAAAGAATTTAAAAGGTTAACATCTCCCACTGCTGATCAGGCTGCCCGGGACGATTTGTTGGAGACTGGAAGGGCGGACACACATTTGGTATATCTTGAACTCTAATATATTTCTCTGTAGCATATATTTCTTGAAAATGAAAGAAGGAAGCTTGTGGCTTTCATGTTCTTGGTTAGAGTCTTACAGAGCTCCAAAGAAGGAAAAATAAAGTTGTGTTTCTAGTTATGGTTATCTCACATTTTTTTTATAAGTCAGATATGTTTTATTCTCTTCTATATCTCCTCAATGGGATCATGAATGAAGGTATCTACACCTGTTAATCAAACTAACTACCATAATGGCTCTTCATAAGGTGCTATTTTTTATTTGATTGAATGTTCCTTGGTTACTAAGATAGAAGCTTGAGTAGAAGTCACTACAAAAATTCTGGTAGTTGAAGTAGGTACTGTAATATGGGTGCAGAAAAGATGAACAGTAGAAGTAAACACTTATTTGAAAGATAGAAACTTGAGTTGAGATTCAAGGAGTCATGTTTTGTAGAGTTTAAATTGGGAATCATCATTCTCTAACCTGAGAAAGTTAGGAACACATAGGAAGAGAAGAGAAATAAGGGAATTATAGAGGATAGAAGATGGATTCATGATGATTTAGACAAACAAGCTTCTTGCTCCCGCAAGGTTCTGCTTCCAAGAAAGAAATTTGCCGATCATTTCTCTAAGGTCAGGAACATCTAGTTATTGATGAGGGTCTGACGTTGGGCATAATCGCACTCACTTCCGGGCATATTTATGCGTAGTTTCATATATGCATGATTGTTCTTGAGTTAACTCAGAATCATACGAGTTGGACCTAGGTGTCAAAATAGTCGCTCACATACAAAATCGTTTCTGTGTCAACTAAGCTATTTGCATAAACCCGCTTAAAACCGTGAGTTTGACGGTAATTGAACAAGTCTACAAAACTATGGTTCTTTTCCTGTCGATAAGCCTAAACTGACAATGTTCAATGCTATTTTAAAAACCAATTATGCAACAACTAAATGATAGGGCACTACACTGGGCACAAAACATTGATCTTTAAGTTATAGCACTCGACTCTGCAAACTGTTCGAACATCCAAATGTGATCCTATCAGAAAAGGAGGCTAACGATGTTGTATTGAGTCTCAGTCCCATAGTTCATAGCTTAAACAAATTCATGAATCTGGAAACATACAAACTCATAATTGCAATTTTGCAATGAACCCATTAGGCCAATGAGGTAAATGAACTACTCAAATCTGATGAGCTAAAGCCCAGGTCCAAGTTCCAACAAGGGGAACCTAGTTCTACAGTCCTTCACTCTTTAGTAATTGTGAACCTCATTGATTGTGAACTTGGTATACTCTTTGTGTGCTCAGATTTGAACTTACATGGTCTGGTGGGTTAACTACACGAGGTTTGGGCATAATTACGCCCAACGCTCATAATTGAATATTCTATTTCATGCATCAAGCATAATTGCTCACATTTTCAAGCATTATTACACACTTTTCCTGTTATTCCTCTCAAATTTGCTCTCATTTCCTTGAGTTATTCTGACAAACAAATATCAATTAAATTTAGATAATTTTTGTTTGAAATGACACGAGATTTCGTCAGAAAAATAATGCAAGCTATGCATGCAAAAATGCTGAATGAAAAGGTTATGTATCTTACCTAAACAAGAACTAAATGAAGACAAAATACAACTAAATAAGGTTGCAGATATTTGCACATGCATATCTCTGGGTGTTGTTTAGCCTATCCACATATCTTGTATTTTGAACTTAAGATTATTGAAATCAATTGCACTTGTAATGAAAATATTGCTTTTCCAAATGCATATCCAGTTCTCTCATTTGTCTTATCTCCATGTATTTCTAGAATTTTGAAATTTGTATTGTTTTGAAAATGGTAGACATTAAGGAAAGTAGTGCAGTAGATCAAGTGTTATTTTATTATGTATCATTTGGTGGTGAAATATGGATAATGTTGCAGGCATCTTCTGATCAGAGAGAAAGATTAACTATGTCAGTGGAAAGATTAAATCAGTCAAGTGATAGAATCCGGGAGAGCCACAGAACCGTGCTGGAGACCGAAGAGCTTGGTGTCTCAATCCTCCAGGATTTACACCAGCAACGCGAGACACTCCTGAGCTCCCATAAAAGGGTATGTGATATGTAAATGCTACTTTTTTCAAATGGTGTTTTTATATGTTAACTTTAGATAGTTCTTCTCCTCCTTCCTTTTGCCATGAAAGAATCATGATATGATTTTCTCTATGGATCTGTGTTAAAACAAATCAACCGCGTCAGTTATCCCCTTATATTAAGATTGTTAGTCTTCAATTTAACAAATGCAATGTAGAAGATGTGATGATAGCTGATTGATGGTCATTTTTCTCTGCCTTGCAGCTTCATGGGGTAGATAATGCTATTGACAAGAGTAAGAAGGTTTTAAGTGCCATGTCTCGGAGAATGACAAGAAACAAATGGATCCTTGCATCTTTGATTGGAGCTCTTGTTTTTGCAATAGTTATTATTCTATTTTACAAGCTATCTCATTAGCTAATATGCACAAGATACGTCAGCGTGCAATTGATTTTTTATACTTTGTATGTGCTGGGTTGTATATAGAAACCACATAGGATGTTTGTCATATTTCCGCAATTGTTTCTCGATTGTTACTTTTCATGATTGAAGTTTCGTTCAAAAAATGATTGGTGTTGATGTCTTTCTTTTCATGCTCTATATTTGTTTATATTGAAATGAAAGAATTTTTACTTGATGCAAGTAAATTTGATCATTTCATGTCACGATGTTTCGCGTTCTGAAAGTGTATGAATCAAATCAATTGATTGAATTCAAAACCCCTTTGCTAACACTGTATCTGCACTTGTCTGAAATGAAAAAAAGAAAAATTGTTTAACATGCAATTACTACTATCATCTCAGAGAATCCCAGCAGCATGAATACACATGACCGATGAACTTGGTTGTTTCTATGTACGTATGTTTTCAAATGAAAACGTGACTGACAGAAAGCCCTCACTTTAGGCACATAGTAGTCAAATGTTATAATTTCTATTTATTTTTTGTTTGTTTGATAGCTGAAATTTATAACGTGGTCCTTTTGCTATTGATCTTGAGGTCTACATCGGGTCAAACGTGGACGAAAGTAATAGTTATTGAGAAGTGGTTATAAAATTAGACCAAAGAGCTTGAAGCCCTTGACGTTGAGTAGTGGTACAAGTAAATCAAGTTTGAGATGCTTACGAAGTTGGAACGTCGCCAAAACAAGGGTGTGTTGAGGAAGTGAACACATAAGACAACACAATGAGGCACGCATCTTCATTGGTGAGCTACAACCAACAACACTCTACAAGAAGGAACCTAACCACTTCTCAATAACTATTTTTTTTTAATTTTTCAATTAATTAATGAACCTAACCACTTCTAAAATTTTGATATCCTACAGGTTTTTCACCTTTCTTCTATTACATTTTATTATTCGTAAAACTTGCTAGAACTTATAATTTTTTGGTTAATGTGCATTTTATACCCATAAATTTCAAAATGTTGCGATTATTTTTTTACTATTCATTGCAGTCTATGAAGCCTGGATACGTAGTACGAATACGGGTATGCGGATACACAAATTTTTTAAAATTAGGATACGATATGGCTAAGATACGCTAACAAAATATTTATACTAAAATTTATATGCATGTAAAATATTTAAAAAAACATTGATTACTCTTCAATACTGTATAACTGTAAAAGTCACAATTTACAAAAAAATAATACATGTGATCAAAATAAAAAATGTAAAGTTTTCATATAAATCATATTCTATTTTCATTAATATGTTAGGTAATCTCCTCTCTCACGTTACTTTCATCCACCAAAAACATAATTTTTAATTGGTTATCGAAAAACAATTAGAGTGATTCATATCTTAAATTGAATCATATACATCTCCATTAAATTTTCACAACACAGTTTTATTTTTTTTACACTTCATGTTTTTCCAGGATATGTCTCTGTGAAGTATCTTATAAGTATTTGTGTGTATCTGTCGAGTATCTGATAAAATATATATTTAAAATTAAAATAATTAATTCCGATACTCCATAGGTACATATCCGAGAGTATCGCGGAGTATCAGTATCCGATACGTATCAGATACAAATACATCTCTATTTTAGAGTATCCGGGTTTCATAGATCGAGTCGAGACTCAAATGATCAATCTTATAGTTGCAGAGAGATATTATAAAATCACTAAACAAATCATAGACATGAAAATAAAGGGGAAATAGAAAACAGTGATTTTTATTTTGAAAATAACGAAAGAAGATTCACGTGGTCCCACTTCACCTCCATGGATTCTCTCCCTTCAGTTTCACCTTCCATCGCTCTCCCTCCCACCAACCCTTTCCGTCGACACACCCGCCGCCTCTCTCTCTTCTCCCGCCATCTTCCTCCGAGACTCTTCTCTACATCGAGGAGGAAGGACGTGTCGTGCAACGTCAGCAGCGGTGGAGGAGAAGACGGGAGAGATGAAGAGGTGGAGAAAGCGCTTCATATGGATGGGAAAATTCCTGGAAGCTCGGATGAGTTTTTGAAGCAAGTTTCCTCTCGTGCTTATGACATGCGTAGGAATCTTCATCAGTCCTTTGATTCTAGCAGCTATGATGGTATCTATTCTCATGTTTTGATTTTTTCTTATTTTCATTATCTTAGATTAATTCAACTTGAATTTATTAATTTTTTGTTTTCATGTTGAAATTTGAATTGATCTCTATGCTTTAGATTAAGGATAAATTGCTTATGTTAATGGTATGTTTGGATTGACTTATTTCAGCTTATCTTATTACATAAACACTTGTCAAACTGTTTGTGTGAATTTATAGAAACAATAGCAATAGTTTTCAGCTTACTTACATAAGACCCAGTTTAATTCTATAAGTTTTCTAGGATAGCTTATGAAAACAACTTATAGCTTATATGAAAACAGTTTGATTTTATTGCATCCTTTGTTATAAGAATAGCTGAAACATAAGCACTCATGTTCATCCAAATAGGGCTTTCTCACTAGAAATGCAAAAATATTAAAAAAAAAGATATATCCCCTGAAAACAGTTGCAAATAGTTGGTGGCTGTTTTAACCTATTTTTAGTGAAAAGCATGAGCGATTTGATTGACCTAAATTTAAATTGATTCGATGATACCATCATACTCATTATTGTTGGTTTTGTACTTTTTGGTTAAGAGAAGACAATATTGTTAAATGAGAGAAACAAAGAAGTAGAAGTGTGAAAACAATAAGGAAAGGAATTGGAATTGGAATTGAAATTAGAAGAGAAAACAACCATCAACTTAGCAAAGTTTGGAAAATTCTTTCCCTATACAACGAAAAATCCTACTTGTAGTATCCAGTTACTGAGCAGCATAAAGATGGTAAGAAAACTACTTCAATGGAAGACGTATCAACTTCTGTCAAAAGATATCGGCCCCTCAAATAAATCTCACTAGCTTAAGTGTTTTGTCTCTCACTCTAGACTCATGGTATCCTTGGTTCAAAAAAAAGGAGTAGAACAGGCTGAAGCTAAAAATGGTCATTGAAAATTTCTGTCGTTCCTTTCTAACAATAATCTCCAAAACAACTTTGCTTTGCTAGTCTCAACTGTTTTTTTCTAATATCTGTCATGGTTGGAAAACTGAGTTAATTGAGGATTGCACAAGTTTACAACTCTATGTTTCAAAATTCAAACTCAGGTTAACTTGTTTCACTTTTGCCAGATCGTTTGTGAATAAATTCGGCTAGACAGTTGAACAGGTATACAATTGGGCGGGTCTAAATAATAATATATTGGTTACTTTTCCTAGACAAGTATAAAAGGACAGCGGGTTAATGTTTTTCAAAATACCCAAAATGCAATAGCTGAACGATAAGACTTTGTAGTTTACGAGAAATTAACCTCACCTTTGCAACACTTGATTCCACATTGGCATATCGCATCCCAACGTGAGCCCATCTTTAAGGAGGTGAAGGAGTCGCTACCCAATAGCTCTATGCATAAACGAAGTTAGGAACCAAAAAACACAAGAAAACCCATTGTTGCAAGTGTGTAGTGAACTGAACAGGTTAATGAGATGAATGAACCCTGCACAGATGAGCTAAAGCCTAGCTCTACCAAGTTGAGTCTCGCTCTAATGCGGGGAACCCAGTCCCTCCATCCTCACTATTTGGTAATTTTAAACCTTGTGATTTGTCAATTTGTCCATCGATTTTGATCTTATTATGCTCTTTATGTGTGCCTGAGTTGAGAACCTGTCATGTGATTTGAGAATTAGTTTGGTTGTACTGCTATGTTTTTGTATTCTGTTTTACTTTGGCTGGGTCAGTCTGGTGTAGAGAGTGAGTCGGGTCAGGTCTACTCTGGAGCTACAAATCCATCTTAGTTTAATTTATTGCTTATAGAAAATTTAGATTTTGTTATTGTGCTTTGCTTTATTACTAAGTTTGATTGTTGAATTTTACTAAGAAAATGTTATTTGTTAAAATATATGAAATATCTCAGAATTTCTTTTGTATTATGTAGAGTATCTTAGTTTATCTCTAGGATCATTTTATCAAACATTTGACAGACAATTGACATATATCCTAGAATTAGTTGCCATATTACTTAGTTATTATCATGATTTGTTTTATTATTTACCTGTTTATTTCGGGTTAGGGGTCTTGTATCCCTGTAATTAAGGTCCAGTGTTTAGTATTTTGTATCAAGTTACTAGCAATCGTATTCAAAGTTTTTATTACTTCTTTCTTTCTTTTATTTAAAACCTCACAACTTCAACAGTATTATATTATGTTTAGATATTGGTGTAGATGTTTTGAACATGATTTTTTGTATTAAGTGCGCTGTTACAATCATACAAGTCGAATCTATTGAGATTTCACAAGTTAACGTGGACTTATGAGTTTGACAACTCTGCTCTCAGAGTTTATGGCCACCTTTGCATATATAGTTGTATGACATATGTAATGAAGTGTTATTGGAGACAGAATATATTTTTAACTCCCTTGCAAATGTTTAAATTTGATTTAATTGTCTGTCAATGTTTGAGATCTGTATATGTTAATATCAGTAATGAAGTGTTTTTGTTACTTGTAATAATTGAAGGTTGTCCTTTTGTCAGTTTATTGTTTTTTCTTTCTTGAATATTGTTTCTAATTTTTGTTTCTTATTTTCCTTTCATCAGTTTTAGATGACAACCCTTGGAGAGAAACTTCAAAGCCTGTGTATGTACTCACCCAAAAGGAAAACCAATTGTGCACGATGAAAACCCGGAGAAATATAAGGTGTGATTCACCTTTTTCTGTTTTTTTCTGTCAAGTAATATTTGGAATTTTCCGTGCTTGACTTTACTTTTTATGTAACAGCGAAGTTGAAAGAGAGCTTGGCTTATTGTTTTCTAAAGGAAGCAACCGGAGAGCTGCAATAGAAAATCAGTCTAAACAAGCAAGGGGAGGAACAAAATTTCCAATGCAAGTAGAAGATATTAGAGATGGAGTGCTGGTATGTACTCTATTCAGACACACGTACACGCACAAAATTATCAATAAACGTTGGATATTTACTGTAATCCAAACATTTTGTAATGTGAAATATATCAGAAAGTATCAAAGGACATATTTTAGTGTCTCTATTGTGTTTGAACATAATTGGAATTTGATTGCTTGGTAAATGCTAACCAGGATGCAATTTATAAACTTCCCCGATTAGTTTTACTTAGTATACCTACAACTCTAAGCTGTAAGTTTGTTCATGGTACCCTAGTACCCACAACCTGGTAAAATGAAACAATGATTTTATCGACCAACATATTGCATGGTTTATTGTAATATGAGCTTTCCAAAATTTAATCATTTAACAATTTGACAATGTTGGTGCAGGTCTTTGAAGATGAAAATGAGGCAGCTAAGTATTGTGACTTGCTGCAAGGAGGTTGTGAGGGTGTTGCCGAGATAGACGCCTCATCGGTAAAAATAACCAAACAATTATACTTTGCCTCTAATCTCTGTTGTTTGAAAACATTAAACAATAAATATTTGGATGATGTCTTGCAGATATTTGATCTTTGCAAGAAAATGAGGGCTCTTGCAGTTCTATTCCGCAGAGGGAGGACACCACCTGTACCCGAAAGCCTTAAGCTTAATCTTCGAGCTCGAAAACGGTCCCTTGAAGATCAAGATGATCTGATATGAAATTCAACTCCCTTGTGATGGGAAAGAAGCGCCTGTATGTATCTAATTGTAACACCCAAAACAGCCAAAGGGAACAAAAATGTGTATAACAGTAACAAAATCATTCATCAGTATATAAAAAGTATATAGCATGTATATTGTTACTCAAGACACATGTTCACATTTTTTTTTTCTTCTTACGAGTCTCCTTTTTCTTCTTTCGTTTCAAAAGGGAGATTTAAGCTTTTTGGCTGAAGAGGGTAAATAGTGAGAGAGATGTGCAGTTTGCTTTGGCTAAGAACAGAATACATAGTGATGGTAAAGTTAACACCACATATTCCACTGTGCGTGGTTTTCAGAAACTATAAACTACAGAGTTTGAGCATCGTGTGTTGATAACGTGAATATGTATTTTCTCAAAAACGTACTAAAGTAAATTCCATAGAAAACAAGTTCAACTAGTAACAGACAATAATTTTATACCCATTGCTTTAGGTGTTTTTTGCAATTAATCATTTTCCATTCTCCTTTGATTCTCAAATGGGTACTGTCACCACTGTATTGTGTTGTACTGCAAATCAATAATCACTTGACGTATGCAGAGTAGAATTCTTTGACAAAACACTAATTGTTCCAAATATATCATCAACAACAACAATCCCAAGCTCCACTCTTCAATTTGCAGTAGGAACAACAACAACCTTACTATTCACAATTTTTTCAAAGTTTCTTATAACTTATTGGACCGTTAATATGTTCACAAAGGCCTCAAACGCCCTTTAGAAGGGTCCTGAGGCTCAAGGCGCCGCCTTCATCTGCTTCTAGAAGCATCTAGAACGTGCCCTAAACACATAAATACCCTCGTTACTTATTGACTAAGTAACCATGAATCACACCCATAGAGGACTATAAATACAACCCTTGAGAGCCTTCTCAAGGCATGACCAATATAATACAAACCCTAATACGATTATTGTACTTTTTGCAAGTACGCTTATATTCACAAAAAGTGAATTTTACTTGAAGAACCATACAAACATAAGAAAATGGACGTAAGTTTTATCCTTTAAAAAGCAGAGGTGGTGTCAATGACATTTTAAACGATCTCAGTGGATATCAATGTATTTTCCCTAATATTAATCCTCAGATCAATCACGGCCCCACTTTAGTCAAGATTAACCATGAAGACCATTGAAATGAGGGAAACTCTTGGTCACAAGGATTTTGGATACAATTTGGACACACTCACAAAATGAAAAAAAATGTAGAAAGAGTAGAATTAAATAATGAGTATTTTTCAAATAATTAAATTCTATTCTCTATTTAACCAAGGTCTTGGTGAAATAATGAGTATTAATGAGTGGGCAAACTCATAATTATTTTAACAATAAAAAATGGAATCTCTTATTTATAAATTTTAACCGATCAAGTTATACTTAACCCTAATTTTAACCTAAAAATTTTCCTCCTTTCTCCATGCAATTAAAACTCCTAAACCTTTTTATGAATTTTTTTTTTCAAGGAATCGAACTGGGTACCATTTGACAATACATTACAACCTTCACCACTAAACCACTTCCATTTTGATTGAAAAATTGTTGCTTCCAAAATTGTTATATCGTACTAAAGCATTTTTTTTAAAGCCACAAATGCCCTAGCGATTCCTTTTCTAATAGCAATTTCTTTTCATTATTAACGGTTACTTTCTTGGTGGTCATTCTTTTTCATTATTATTATTATTATTATTATTATTATTATTATTATTATTATTTTGACAAAATTA
>Ga0228710_1000134_pt1 | contig 67622 bp, 29 predicted proteins | sample MedpolnodulmetaG_FD_177995 | JGI IMG/M metagenome (GOLD analysis project Ga0228710, IMG submission 177995) | Root nodule microbial communities from Medicago polymorpha collected in Santa Monica, California, United States - pink nodules | ecosystem: Host-associated > Plants > Roots > Nodule...
ACACCAAGAACATAACAGTTGACACAAAACATTATTATTTCAGCATAAATACATTCTGCTGAGGACACAATTATAAACAAAAAAGAGTTTAGAATTCTTTAAACTCTTGTACCAAAAAAAAAAAAAACTTTAAACTCAATTATAAGAAAAATTAACTATTTTATATGTGCGGAGTAAAAGAAACTATTTTATGCTCATTTAATGCTACTGTTCCAAAAATACCTTACATTAGATCTACACCCTCCGTCCCTTTTTACCGGAATAATTTACAAAAAATTACGGGTATTAAAAAAGGTGTTTGAAGTAATAAATTTGTCATAAATGTATGTTGCTATTTTTTTTTTGAAAGATAAATGTATGTCACTATTATCCTTTGTCTTTAAAGATATCTAATGTTAACTTTTCATGTTTCAAAGTATATTGATAATATTAATGAGGGGTGTATTTGGAAAAAAGTAATAAATACATCTAGAAATGTATAGATAGTCTTATATTTAGGGACAATTTTATTTTTTTTTAAAGTAATCTTATAATAAGAGACAGAAATATCTCTGAGGAGCTTGGTAAAAATGGTATGTCTAATGATTCTTTCATTTTATTTCTTAATCTGTGTGCCAAAACCTTAAACGACACTCATTGTGAAACGGATGGAGTATATTTTTTACTTGAAATAAAAAAAATTAAATACATTTACCTGTCATCCTAATAAGTGTGAAAGTTAGTATTAATTTTTCCGGAGGGAGTAAATATTGTGTTGAAGTGGTGTATTTAGCTTTGCTTTTTGAACTGAAAAAGGATCATTAATAATTAATTTGTAAATTGAAATGGTTTTTGAAGGAGCAAAAGGAGAAGAAGTTGATCAAATATGGAGTTGGATCTAACACCGAAGACAGCACAACCATTGCTTGAGGGAGATGGTGGTGGTTACTACATTTGGTTAAGTTCTCAAGTTCCAGTTTTGGCTAAGACCAATGTCGGTGCTGGTCAACTTGTTCTTCAGCCAAGGGGATTTGCTCTTCCTCATTATGCAGATTCGAACAAAGTTGGTTATGTCATAGAAGGTTAGAAAATTAATCATTATTTGTTTTCTTACCAACGTCAACACGCAATGAATGCTTGTATTCGAGGTAACCCTAAAATGATGATTTTCCATAAAATATGTATCGCAACATCACTTATTTGCACAAATTTGTCAAACGCAGGAACTGATGGCGTAGTTGGAATGGTCCTCCCCAACACCGGAAAAGAAGTTGTTTTGAAGCTTAAGAAAGGTGATGTCATTCCTGTACCTATTGGAGGTGTTTCATGGTGGTTCAATGATGGTGAATCAGATCTTAACATTGTATTTCTTGGGGAAACTTCAATAGCTCATGTTCCAGGAGAATTCACTTATTTTTTCCTAAGTGGTGTTCAAGGACTTTTATCAAGTTTCTCTAGTGATTTAATAAGCAAAGTATACAATTTTAATAAAGATGAAGTGAACAAGCTAACACAAAGCCAGAAAGGGGTTGTGATAATCAAGTTAGAAAAAGGTCAACCTATGCCTAAGCCAAAATTGGACCTAACTAAAGACTTTGTTTATGACATTGATGCTAAAACCCCAGAAATTAAGGTCCAAAATGTGGGATTAGTCACAACCTTAACGGAGAAAGATTTTCCTTTTATTAAGGATGTTGGGTTGAGTGTGATTAGGGTTAAACTTGAACCTAATGCTATTAAGGCACCATCAAACCTAATTACCCCTGGGATTCAGTTAATTTACATTGCTAGGGGAAGTGGAAAAATTGAAATTGTGGGATTGAATGGAAAACGTGTCTTGGATGCTCAAGTTAAGGCTGGTCATTTGATTGTTGTGCCACATTTTTTTGTAGTTGCTAAAGTAGCTGGTGATGAAGGAATGGAGAGTTACTCTATTGTGACAACTACCAAGTAAGTTGGAGTTTTAAGCATTAACATAATTGGTTTGAGAAATCAAAATCACACATAACTGAATCAAACCAGATAAACTATACATTGTTTAAATTGAATTTATTTATTCGAAGAATTCAATTTTTATTCAACTTAAACTTTCGTGAATCAAGTTGATCGTCATCTCAATCTAACACTATTTTTGATTTGGTTTAATTAATTGTTAATCTTACGTTATTTGAGGTGGCTTGCACTAACAAAAATCATTGTATATTTATTGCAGGCCTTTGTTTGAAGAGTTGGCCGGAAAGACATCGGTTTGGGGTGCCTTGTCGCCTACTGTACAACAAGTGTCTTTTAATGTGGATTCTGAGTTTCAAAAACTTTTCATATCTAAGACCACAGAAACCACAAGTCTCATTCTCCCTACCATTTAGTTTGACTTGTTTATGGTATATCCCAATAAATTTCTTATGTGTGGAATATTATTTTTTTATTGAATATGTGTGGAATTTATGTAATAAGGTGTTTGATTTTATTTATTTTTTGAATTAATAAACCCTTCTCAAATGGTGGTTAGAGTTTGTATGTCATGATGTTACAGCTAGGCACCACTAATAAATTTTAATTATCGAAAAAATGTTCTATGATAATTATAAATATTGATTAATGTGAGTTGTGAAACTAAATAGTGATTAATGTATTTTGGTAATATACAAGGTTATGATGCACGCAACGTGATTTTAGTATATGTGAATGTCGTGTCAAACATGAGATGTTGTAGAGGAGTTATGAGCCTAGCGAAAGTTATTGACTAATCCAGCTTAACTCTTATCACTTGAACCCAAAGTCCGAAGATGTTAAAAATAGTGATAATTAGACAATGATATCAGTTAGTAGTTTAGTTGATTAGTTACTTGGTTGATTAGTTAGTTAAGCTCCAAATATGTTTGTTTTGCTTTGTTTTTAAGGGGTATGCTCCAAGTATGTCATATAAATAGAATTATTGTATTCATTTTTAGTATCTATTATCAAAATTATTCTCTTTGAGTTTTCTCTTCTTTAAATGTCTATATAAAAGCAACCACACATCCCTCCAAAATCTAATTGATGTGTCCTTCTTTAGTTTTACACCGTCCATTAACCAATTAAGATGCACGCCTTCGGACCTCCCAATTGACAATGAACGTTTTCTTAGGCCCCCTAATATCTTTTGGACCTCATAAATACACATCTACAAGTTATCTATGAGATATATGTTTGACAGAAAAACGTATATCTGATAGATACTATCAAATATTTATAGGCTTTAGAGATATTAAAGGACGTAAAGAGATACATCCATTGACATCCTACCATCTCAAGATTGTTTCAACCTATTAGTATTATTGATTCAATTTAATAAGGCTTTTGACTGCGATCCATATTTATAGGATAATAAATCATACCAAAGCACGTTTACTTTAACAAGATACCTCCATTTTTTCCTTTAAAAAAAAAAAATACCTCCATTTTTATTTCGATAAAAGAGAGACATGCATTGCCAACTTTTTTTTTTTTACGCATCCGCCACTTAGTTTTTTTTTTTGGAAGGCATGCATTGCCCCACAACATCAACAATGGAAAATTCATCTTTGAATACTTGGATAGATGGGAGCAGATTCTCTCATGTGATTGGAGAGTCCAGTGAGATTTAAGTCCTTTATTTTCCACTACTTCATGTGGAGCCCTCAACATTGAAGTAATTGAATGGTATTGATATTCACTGCGCTCTCTCCATTGAAAATTTCGCTGGAGGAGATCTGCACCCTGCAAGGATCTCTTACACACCACTTATATATAACTTTTTAATGGAAAATGTTAACTAGTGTCTTTAGAGAAGATTAATATAAAAAATTTGCATTGGAAATTGGTGAAAATTGAAATGTTTAACTTTATGAAAGTTAAAAAGTTGTTGTTTTTAATGAAAATTTTCTATTTTTGACATCTTAGTTATCATGACCCTTTTTTAATAGTATATGATAAACACACAATTCTTCTAACCGAGCACCTCACACACATTTCTTAAACGAGACCAGCTAAACATCTATCAACAGCTCTATATCTTTATATTATATTTTTAAAGGGGTAATAGTCATTTTGGTCCCTGAATGTGTAATGAGTAATCACTTTAGTCCCTCAATGTATAATTTTTTTTTAAATTGTTTTTGATTGTGCAATTCGTTAGTCAAAATAGTCTATGATGTTAAAACTCTTCTTTAATATTGTCACAATAGTCTTTCAATATATTTACTTACTTATTGTCATATCAGTCTTTATAAGTACTTACTCATTGTCATTTTAGTCCTTATATAATAAAAGTTAGTATGAGTATTGAGAGATTATTTTAGCGTCATGAACTATTTTGTAATTTTGATATATTGAGGGCTATTATAACTATTAATTACACAGGGACTAAAGTGATTATTATCCCTTTTTAAAAATATTATGACTATTATCTTCTTTTTTTAAATATTAAAGAGACATAAGAATAAGATCCGCTAAGAGAGATGGTATAATAACACTCATTTACTCCATAAACCTCACTTGCCTTTTCTATCCCGTTAGGATATCTAGGTACCAAAGCCTTATGAAGTCAAGCCTCCCCAATCCCGATTGTGGATGGTCTTAACCCAACAAACTTTATTCACATCATTGCACTATAAATATAAATTGTAACAAATTTGATATTATTATCAGTTTTCTTAATTTTAGCAATTAAGTCAATATAAAATCATATATTTATAAATAAAGATTGTAAAGTATAGGATAGAAAGCACATGTGGTGAAGCATGAGTATGAACGTAAAAAATAAAAAATTGTATACAAACATACAATTACTACAACACATGCCTCAACAGTAAATCAAATCTAGAAACTAGGGATGGCAATGGGTACTCAATGGGTAAGGTACTATAGTACCCATCTCCATACCCGTGTTTGTAAAAAATGCTCGTACCCGAGCCCGTACCCTCGTGGGCAACAACTTTAGTGCCCTTCCCCATACCCGCACCCATTACCCACACTTTAAGTATGAAAAGACAATAAAAAACATTAGAATTGAAATAAAACTATGATCCAAAAAATTTCAAATCAACTCATAAAATAGTACGAATCGTAGTATTTAGCCAAAAAGCAAAGAAAGGCCGACAGCAACAGAGATTTAACACAACAAGAGGGGTAGGGTTACTGTATTAAGTTATTTTAGGATTTATGTTTACACTTAAATAGTTAAATAAATTAATTAATTGTACACCAAAAATAAATAAATTATTTATCATATTATATAAATACATATATGCGGGTTGCGGGGCTGGGTAGTATAGTGCCCATACCCGTGCCCATACCCATTCAAATTTGCGGGTAATTACCCATACCTAAGCCCATACCCATAACGCAGGGTTTTACCTTACCCATAGTGAGTATTTTTTGCGGGTGCCCATAGGGTCTGGGTCCAATTGCCATCCCTACTAGAAACATAACCTGAATTGAGTTGATTAATCACAAAAGAGAAGGTAAGCATAGTTATACCTCAGCTCGATAGTATATCCGTGAAAGTGCGGCATCGGTTGCGAAACCGAGAAACGATTTTGATGGAGCGATTCAAATGTGATGTGAGATTGAGAACCACAACTTCTCAAAACGAGTACGATTTTGCAACGAGAACATTAGTTAGTGATTGGACGATGAATTGGGATTCAGTGAGTGAAATTGAATCAACGATGGCGATGAATCAGAGATTCGGTGATGAATCAGAGATTCGATAGTGATGAAAGAGATTTGCGGAGAGTATTGAATCGTATGAAGAATTTGTGATGAATAAGGATTGATGACGAATGGTGAAGAATCGGTGATGAATGAGAGTATAGCTCAGGGATGAAAATGGAGAAACGACGACGATGAACACACAAGGAGCGCGATTGAACAACGATCCAAAACGGTGGCGCGTTGAGCAGAAGGGTGGCGCATTGATTGTGAAGTCTGAGGGTGGAATCGATCGAGAGGGAGAGAGAGAGAGTAAAAGTAAATGAAAATATTATTTTTTAAAATAAAAGATAAAAGAATTGAACTTAATGAATACTTAAAATAATAATAAAACTTTTTTTTAAGGAAAAATAAAAATAAAAAATAAAATAAAACAATTAGTTTTATTTGAAGTACAGTAATGAACTTAACTAAGCATCAGCTACAAAAGCTTCATTTGCGGTAAGAGCAAAGCCAATTAAATATAGTTTGACTAGAGCAAAGGACTGTAGCATAATTTTGGTAGCTAATGTGATATTTTCTTGTAGTGTATGGCGAGAATGGTGTAATCTAAGAATGATCGTGATTGAAAGGGAAAATACAAAAGGGAATATAAGGTGTAATGTAAGAACCAAGAATAGGACAACTGCGGCGATACCTGCCCCTTCAATGAAAGAAGTATATGGCACAACAACCAGCAACATGTTCTCCTTCGTGCCTTCGGTGTCTCTATTGTTTGACACTTGTGTTGGACAATATTAGGAAGGAAACAAGAGTCTGTATCACTCTCATTTGATTTTCAAATCATGTTTGTTTGTGAGAATTTGATGGCTAAAACGAAACTATAATTTGGATCTTAATTAATAAGCAGTATAAAAATAATTTATTTGAAGAAGATATTTTTTAATACGTTGAAAAATAATTTTATAAAAACATTAGAGTTTATATAAAAAAATATCAATTTTTTATTTAATATTCAATTGCTTTAATAGAGGTGAACCAATTCATTGTTGAGGGAATGCAGCTACACACTTTGAAATTTCTAATTTTGCACCAATAATTTTTTATTTTCATTTTGAACCCCTCACATTTTCATTTTGCGCCAATAAATGCATTTTTCAATGGCGAAACCTATCATTTTTTCACTTCTTTGTTGTGGGTTGACTACTGACATATACATGCAATGGTACAACGTTAAGTGCAATTTTTCGTTTTTGTTACAAGGCTAGTCAAACAATTCATTTGTTGTGGGATGACAACTAACATATACATGTGATCAGGGACGGAGCCATGATTTAAACATCGAGGGGACCAAGTTTAAAAGGTAAAAATAAATTCTCAACCATGGGGGCCACTGTTCTATATTATACAATATTGACTATATCCTACATGAATATTACTAATATAAAAAAAAAATTGCAAAACGTGGGGGGACCACGGCCACCCTTGGCCCCCATGGTCCCTCCGCCCCTGCATGTGATGATACAACATAAACTGTAAAAAAAAATTTAGCAATGTTATTTGTACAACCAAAATTGAACAACTAATGCAACACCCTTTAATATTGTGAGGAGCACGCAAATCGAAATCACTAAAAAAATATTAAAAATAGCAAAGAAGTTGTTGGTTGTACAAAAATGATGTTCATATATCATTCCTCTCTTTTTTTGTTACAAGGCTAATCAGACAAACCAAATAAGAAAAGAAACGGAAAAGATGAAACAAATTATTCCATAAGGAAGAAAGTTATAGCTAGAAACACATTCATTAACAAATTGAGAAGACCATTTGAAGGAGACACATGAATTAACAAGTCAATATCTAACGAGGCTCCAAGCTTTGCCAAATTTGAGGATGCTTCATGCTTTACCAAAAAAATTCACACTTTGGTTCCCTTATCTAAGAGTGTGATAGATAATAACATTGCTTTGAGAGAGAAGATCTTCAATCTATTGAATTAAAACTAAATAGACGTGATACTTCAAAAATGGGCCATTGACGAGGTTGATGCAAAGAAGATATTCTGAGTAGCATACAAGCTCATCAATACCAAAATCTTTGGCCATGATGAGACATTTGTAAATTGAAGAAGTTAAGTGAGCAAAATATCCAGAGAACATGTAAGGTGAGCGGAGAAAGCGGATAAAAAGAAACCTACATTATTACGAAGGATTGCGACCTAAGACAACTCTTATCCAAATTTAGAATGACACACTGCTGATTATTATTATTCTACTTGATTAAACAATCAATGGAAGCAACATTAGCATTGGACGAGAAGCTAGACTCGAGGACTTCCACCGTATTCTGAATGTTGAAAGAGAGACGGTTTAAGGACCTTGTTCTGTTGTGTAAGCACATCAAATTTCGGTGCCTCCAATCCCATCAGACATACACACTAAAAATATGATTGATTATTGTTTTAGACTGGGCCATGGTCAAATCTGGGTTAGGACCTGAGTTCAACTGAGATTCACTGTAGAGTGAATCCATATCATGGGCACCCTTGAGGATACCTGTTCAGGTGAAAGCCTAACAGCCAAAAACCTACTTACCCCATATAAACACTATTGCACAATGTTGGGTTGGCTATCTCACTCTTTTCCCTAATATTTGCCTCATTCTCTTAAACGTCGGAACACATGAAAGTACACCATCCTTCTTCGATGGAGAATGACTTGCGATAGACTACAATAGACCCATGACATATTGCTCCCTCTTCGTAGTAGCACTCAACCCTCATACTATCTCCCTTAGGTCTGAAAGGATCAATTGCAAACCCATAGAGCCCTCTTGTAGCCAATAATATGCTAAAAAGATGTTAATTGCAATTGAGTACACTATTTTTTTTTTTGCTTGTTTTTCCTTTCTTCTTTTTGCTTGTTGACTTATCTTCACAATATTAATTATTGTTATTATTATTATATTATTAGTGGCTATACTATTGTAATTGGAATTAAAATTAGATTTATGAATTAAGAATATACATAACTTTATTAATAAATTGTGTAATTTAGTTGGTGTGCTTCCTTTAAAATTTAAATAATAATTTGTCGTTGCTTTTAAATATCTTAACTCGATTGAATCGAACTAAATTGACATATTTTTCATTGATTTGATTTAAATTTCATAAAAAAAAGTAACTTAAATTGAATCAACTATTTCATACAAGAATTAATAGTGTGCTTTTCTGAAACCCCAATTTAGGGTCTTGGCAACCCCACAATCACTCACCAATATAGTTAAAAGAGTTTTATAAACAATTGAAACATTTAAATAACAATCCTAGTTTCATGCAACATAACCCATTTTTCAACTATAAAGTGATCGAACTTTGCTGACAAAAGTAGAGTTAGGAGATCTAAACGTAATAAATATTAGTTATATGATCAAAATAAAATGGGTTAAATATGTTTTGATCCCTAAAAAATGAGGACCTTCTAAGTTTAATCTTTACTTAATTTTAATTGTTTTTTTAGTTCTTACCGGAAAAAAAATCTACTCACAGTTTTAGTTCCTGGTAAAATAAAATTAAATATGTTTAATTACCCTTTAATGTAACTCTTATGTTTTAAACTATTTTTTTCTAAAATATTTAGAATATTATAAAAATTTCTCCACTGTTATGAATATTATAAGTGGATGTCCATATAACAATTGGGTTATTGGGTCATACTATTAGCTTATTGGACCATATTGTGCTTGCTCCCTAAGTCATTGGTGCTTGCTCCCCAAGTCATTGTATTTCTCTATAAATAGAGCTCATATGTAACCTAATTACACATACCAAGAGAATAATATAATCCTCTTTCTTCTCTCTCAATTCTCTCTTCTTCTCTTTAATCTTTTTCTTCTTATTCTTATTCTAATAGTTTTATAACACGTTATAAGCACGAGACTCCAACCAGCTGAGGTATGTAATTCTTTTTAATCTATTTTTGTGAAAATAAGTTTTAATTTTTGTATCAATGATTATAGATTATACTATTACAACTAGTACTTTTACCCGTGCTACCACCTGGGACATTAACAATGGATAAGCTAAATATATTGTGAAATGATTCATTACATAAATAAATAAAATAATTAAACATAAACAATCCTCTAGGGCATACAATTTCTGGTCACACATTTTGAAATATCTCTTTATACACTACATAGAAAAGATTCAATATTTTATGTCCTCATCCTTGTAAGTTTTTCATTTGTTTGAAATATTTCTTATGAAGCTTTTTGTTTGCCTCATCCTTGTAAGTTCTCCATTTGTTTGACTGTAAAAAAAAAATCAAATTTGCATTCAAACCTGGCTATTTAATGAAAAATTAACATTACCAATGAAAGAAGTATAAAGACAGCACAATTGTGCCAACACTACCAATTACAATACTCATTACAACTTTTCATAAATTGTCATATTACAAACCTTTGTCATAGTAAATATCAACATAAGTCCCCTAAGTTGTTTTAACGATCATCAAATCTCTACCACTGCCAACAACATATGCCATAAAGTGTACTTTCTTGTCTGTTGAAGTATTTAGCGCTTCCAATTCCTTAATGCATATTCTTGGTTGAGATACCTATAATTTTGAAGGCATGTTGGCGCCACACCAGTCTGGAACGTATATAAATACACACCACATCTGCCAAATCATGTGCAACAAAAGAATAGCTCTATCAACGATTCGAAATACAAAATCAATCTAAATTAGCCACACAAAGTAATCCTCCTTTAAAAATCATAAAACCAAGCAAAGAAAGAACTTTCAAACAGTGGTTGATACCTTACAAATTGATCAAAATGGCCAAAATAGACTCAAAATCCCAATATTTGCTTTTTACTCACAACTCAAAACTCATCTATGTCAATAGAAAACTTTGTTGTACAACAACAGTTCATAGGCCAATACTATTCTGAAAATAATTACCTAAAACAACCTATTCTGAAAAAGCAACAGGAGAACAATACAAACAGCCATATAAAATGGCAATAATTTTTTTGTAAATTGAGCCAAAACGCATGAAGACAAAGGCAAAGAGAAGAAAGTAAAATCGATATGGTGCAGCTGGAACACAGAGAAAAATCAGAACACGGGGAGGAAAAAATGCCACTACGTAGCAGCTGCCAAAACACTGCTGCTGCACTACATTAGTCCACATGCCGAAAATGAGCTCTAAATTATTCAGAAAATCACCTCGATCTCGCTCCAAATTATGCAGAATATTACCTTGAACTAACTCTTAATAGTTAAGCACACATCTGGATATGAAAATAAAGAAACACATTCCATAAGTATATATTTTGAAGCTATGCTAACTAAGGCTAATGCAGAATTCAACAAAAATAGGATGATACTCAATCAAAAGCATGAAACAGAGGAAATGAAGCAGGAAATAGATGAAATAACTAACAAAGTAGTAGAAAAACTGAAAGTTTAAAGAGCAAAGATTTAGAAATAGTTGACATAATGATTAAAGAGCAAAGGTTTAGAAACTTTACATAAATTTTTGCAGACATTGCTATCAATCTCACGAACTACACATAAAGCCTAAAATATATGATATAATTCTTCTTTTATTTTCCAATTGTATATTTTTTCTTTCAAGCTGCATATATAGTCATTCTTCTTTCAAGCATCACTCTTCATCATCTTCAGCATATGAATTCAAACCTAGCCACACCAACATCCATAAAATAAGGAGAGAAAAAAACATAAGATTGCAACCTGCAGCCACAGTGACATCAAGTAAGATTTTTTCCCATCAAACAAAACTTGATTTTGATACTCTTGCTTCATCCTATGTTGGTGGTGTTAAATTTGTTTAAAATAGAAAACTAAATTGTTAGAAGAACCAAAAAGCAAGAGAATTCAATGCAAACAACCAACATAAATATAATTTAAAAATAATTTTTTTGTACTATAGAACTTGCAGACCGGAGCAAATAGTAGAATAAAAGCCGCTAAGCTGCAACTGTATCAAGTGGAGACAGATCAAACCCCAAGAAAGAAAAAAAAACTCATCTATGTCAACAGAAAACTCTGTTGTACAACAACAGTTCATAGGCCATAATACCTGTGAAAACAAAATAGATTTCAAAAATAGCAACTCTAAATTATGCACAAAAGTAACTCTTTCAAGATGCCACCGTCACGCTAACACTTCGATATTCTACTCTACCTACTCAGCCAAAAGAATGACTATTAGATTGCACTTAACAAAATATGTATGTTAATAATCTATTTTAGCCACAAAATATAAAATTGTCACTTTAAAAACCAAAATGAATGATTCAATGTATTGAACTATGATATAATCAGTTGTTCATATTCAAAATAAAAACCAATTGAAGATATAATTTAGAATGGTTAGAAAATCAAATGAATGCTAACATAAATCCTATGAAGGAAATGCTATAGTTCAACAAATTAAACAGCCAATGTTTACCTTGGGCCTATCCATCCTATAATGCAGTCATCGAGTTGTCGCTGTTATAGAAATAAACCTTCCATAATCCCTTTGTAAGAAAAGAATTCTGAAAAACGAAAACAACAGCTTCCATTAGTTGAAACAAATTAAAAAAAAGGAAAATTAAACAAAAAGTATCCAATTAGTGGTAATAACCTAAGCTATTTTTCAGGGGCCTTTCACTTAACAGCCAACAATCAAGAAGGAAATTGGATGTAAAGAGTGATGAGAGCATAATTGGGTAAATCGATTTCCTTGAAAGAAACTTCACGAAATCCACAAACCTGAACAACGAAGGGAGAGAACAGTGATGGGTGAGTTTTTTGTTGATGAATGGAGAGAGAGAGAGAGAGAGAGAGAGAGAGAGAGAGAGATGGATTTTATATGAGGTGGCCGGAGTTTTTTGGGTGGTGTACCGGAGGTGGCCGGAAGTGGAGATCTGGACGGGTGAGTTTTTTGTTGATTAACAGCGACGACCTCAGGAGGATGAAGAGCATAGTAGCGACTGAGAGAGTGTGAGAGAGAAAAGCAGCAATGAAGAGAAAATGAGAGAGAAGAGTAGTGATTCTGATTTCACAAAAAAAAAAATGGAACCGGGTGTGTTTCAATACAAATGAATTAGTTGTGTTGAAAGTATCAATCAATAAATGCTCATTTTTCTAGAGCCTCCCATTAGCACATTACACTATAAGTTATATGGGAATTCGGTGCATAGGAAATAGACATCAAATTTGAAAGTTTGAAGTCATTTAGATCAAAGGATGAGATGAATGCCAAGCCAAATGATGAGATCCAATGACCCTCCTTGTTTGGAGCCAAAACCATTTAGGTTTAGGGTTTGCAAAGTCATTAGCAATGTTAACAAAGATTAGATATAAGTATGATTCCATCAATTGGAATTAGTTTCTTATAGATACATTAAACCACTATTATGTGAATTGTATTATATTATTGTGTTTATTTATTCCATATGCATTCCTGAAGTATTGCATAAGGACTGGTCTCACATTATAAAATTAAAGAGATCTATTATGTAGTTCCTGAAGAACTCAATATTATTCTATATGAATTCCTGAAGAATTCAAAAGTGTAGTTCCGGAAGAACTCAATATTTTTTTGTGATTTTTAGTTGAATTCATCAAAAGAGTTACATCCCTAAAGGATGATTTAGAAAAATTAATCGTATTGTTTAAATTTGTTATATAGTTCCTGAAGAACTTAAACAACTCAGTTTTAATTTATTCTCCATGAATTCCTGAAGAATTCAGTAGTGATACATCCATGAAGGATCATACAAATAACAGATTAGATCTGTTATATAGTTATTGAAAAACTTAAAAATCAACCAATTTTATTCTCCATGAATTCCTGAAGAATTCAATAGTGATGCATGGATTGCACAAATCATTGATTTGATTGTGAGTATTTCTTTAAGAACATAAAAAACTCAATTTTCTTTTTTGAATTAGTGTGTATTATTTTCACCAGACTTCCATGTTTTATTGATTTAAGATTCAGTTAAAATTATCCCCTGATTTAATTATTATTTTATCTTTTGGTTTAATTTTAAAACAAATATGTATTTGATTGAGATTGTTTCCCTTAATTATGGATTGTTTCCAAAAAAATTGCTTAAAGCAGTTTTGTTGTGTTTAAAATAAACCATCTTGTTTTTATTTAGATCCAAGTTATATATCTATATATATATTAAAATTGATTTGAAACAAATCTTTTTTGTTTCAAATCTAATATTAAATTAAAGATCTAATTTTTCTTCTTAAAATTAAGGATTCAAATTGTATCAACTATATTTTATTTGATCCAAACTTGCTTGTTGAAATTCGTGCTCTAGTTTTAGTGATATGTTTGAGTATGTTAATTTGTTGATAATTGTATTGTTGATGATGAAATTGCATGTTCATGATATATATATGAGTACTTTGTGAATTATGCTCAATTGATGAATTGTGACATGTTGTTGTTGATTTGTGGTTGAATCCATGATTGTAAGTTGTGGTTGTTGTTAAATGTTGTTGTTAATGTCATATCATGGTCTGCGTATGAATTAAGTTGAGTTGTTGTTGTTGAATTAAGTTGTTTGAAAGAAATGAATTGTTGTTGTTGTTAAAGTTTTGGTGTTTTAAGAAAAAACAATACAATTGTTGTATAAGCCATTTTGAGTGTTGTGAAAAGAGCTTATTTGATGTGTTTGAGCCTTGGGATAAGTTGTTAAACACTTTGGGTGAATGGGGAATCAAAATAAGCACTTCTGGGGTGATTTTGAAGGAAACCTGAGGCCAAACAACCCAATTTCTCACTTTTCGCAGGGCTGACGCTTGAACTAGGGCGCTGGGCGCCCAGTTCCAGAGAGCCAGCGCTTGAGCTGGCGCTTCTGCAGCTTCCTAGCGCCCAGCGCCCATAGTCATCTTGTGTGCCATTTTTCACCATTTTCCTTTTTGAGTTGGCTTTAGGTGTGAACATGAATATTGTAGGTTTAGATGTTAGCTTTCTAATGTCTTTGGTTTGACTTACAAATGATTTTTAGAACTTGAGTTATGATCAAATTACTACACATGGGTCATGTGGATTTTTGTGAAAACTTATCATAACTTTTTTTTTGAGCCATGAAACTTTTCCAAACTTGATATTGAGTTTAATGAAGTTCTTAGAGTGAGTAATTGAGTATGCATTTATGGGTTTATGAATGTGAATGTGTTGAGGGTTTGATAAATGTTTTGGGTGGGATTGAATCGGAGGAAACATGTTTTTGAGCTAAAATGTCGTTTTAAGTGATCACGTGAAATAAGCTATGTTTTGGCGATTGAACTTGAGATGTTTGAGTTGTAAATGATGTGTTATTTTGCTGTTTTGATTCATATTTTTGTTGGAACATATTTCACATGATCAAAACTTGGATTTAATAAATGGTATGAAACTTGGAATTGTAGCGTTTTTGGTTTTCGGAAATTGTTGGAAAATGATCCTTTGTGAACAAATAAGATTACATGGTTAGTTTACAGTTCATATGGACTTAGGCGAAGCATGTGAAGATAGTGCAATGTCTTAATCATGTAAAACTTGGGAAAAATTGTGGAATATGTGAACTTGGGATTTTCTCATACGAACTTAGGCTAATCTTTGAACTAATGCTTGATAGTTCGTAAGTGTCCTATGCTCATACTTATATGATTAATTAAGACCGAGTTGTAGGTTTTCAAACTTGAACAAGTTACTTTGCTTTGAAAAGTATCAATGTTTGCCGTTTTGCTACTTGATACGGACTTTGTCGAAAAATGGTTCTTTAAAGTCGATTAACTTATAAGTCTTTCGTGAATAGCTTTATATGATTATATGAAGATATGGGAATGATTGTTCGGTGTTGAATATGATGTTTATCATAAGGTGTTGTATTTTCTCCTTTACTTGGATTGTGAGAAATAGTATGATGTTGTTGAATTATATGATAAAGTTGATGTTGGTGAATACATATATGTTTAATGATTGTGATATTCTTGGTGAATACATATATGTTACTTGATTGTGATATTGTTGGTGAATGCATATATGTTAAGTGATGGTGATTTTGTTGGTGGTTACATATATGTTAAATAATTGATAATGATGTGGTGATGACTCTTAATTGAATTATGACTTGATTGATTGTGTGGACGTAAATACTTGCTAATGCAATTCTTGTTGAAGTTGATCAATGTAAATGGAGGTGTACTTTTACATTGTTGTTGGTGGATATTTATGTTGGAGATTTTGCTTATTGCGTCTTTGCTTGTATGTCCATGCATCATAGTCATAATGAGTCATATGAGAAATGTAAAAGGAAGTGTACTTTTACATAGGTGAATTGTAAGAGGAGGTGTACTCTTACATAAGATGTTTTGTTGACATCTTGTTGACGGTACCGCATGCATCTAGAAGAGTCTAGAACATTGCATGCATTTGAGTAATTGATGAGTCGTGTCATAATTGAATCTGTGACTTGATGAATTTGTACATTGGTGGAATTCGGTGAATGTTGTGATTATGTGGATTGGTGTATACGTACATTGGTGGATTTGTTGACAGTTGTGAATAATTGAAGTATGCTCTAATTGCATGTTTTACTTGCTTGTGCTTATACACTTGGTGAATCTACTTGATGATAATTATTTTGGTAATAGTAATGTGGTGAGAATTGTGTATGTATGTATGTGTGTGTGTGTGTGTGTGTCTATATATATATATATGATGTGGTGATTCCTTTAATAATGATAATTTCTTGCTTATACCTTGAAATGATGAATTGTACTTGTTGAGTTAAGTATGCTAAATGAAGAATAAGGTAAGTAATTCTTTCATTGATTGATGTTGATAAATGATGAGCTTGTGTTGATGACTTGTTTAGAGATTGAATATGTTTGCTATACTATGTTAGTAATGTGATAGCTTGAGGTGTATGGAATGTGGGACAATATTCATGTGATGTTAATATTCTAGGAAGGATGAGTGTGTTATGCATGAGATCCTTGAATGTTTATGATTGTTTATGTTTGATTATGATTGATGTGAAGCTAACCCTCAGTGGTCTGTGGTGAACCGCCTACCTATTTGTATGAATGGGTAGACGACGTGCAGGATTAGTAGTTTGCTTTTTGGTGAGTGCTTGGATAGTGGGAGCTAATCTCCGTTATCGTTTCTTGGAGTCTTAGATTAGGCTCTGATTAGGACGTCGGTCTTTATGTTTTTGTTGGATTTATTTGTTATTGAGATTTGACCATCATGTCGGGATTTGGAGTTTTTATATGATGATGTATATTGATCTCATGGCATGTATACTCTGGAGATGTATGATTTATATCTGCTGCGACTATTGAGAAATTTTATATATGCACATTGATGTTATTTGTTGAAGACGTAGCGTCTATTTCTTGAATATATGTTTTATTCGCGTGTTTTATCGCTATAATAGAAATAGGGCATTACATATTACCTGTGTCATAAACTGGCAGAACATACCACCAAAGTTATATGGCTGATCAAAATAGGTAAAATTATAACTAACCAGAATAAAATCAAACACAACTTATGTCAAAAATCAAATATGACTGATCGAAGCACAATTAAACAAAAATATCATGGAATCATTGTCACTCATTACTCATAGGAGAACACAAAACAAGTGTATAAAGTTATGTACAAATTATAAAGTCACTCATCACAACATATATGGACAGTACATGAAGTTACATACAAATTATAACTAACTAGATTAAAACCAAACAAAACTTATATCAAAATAGGTAAAATTAAGAAGAAACATAAACATAAAACAAATTATTGGGAAGAAAAAGAAACAAATTCATCACTGGAAATGAATTAAAGGAGATGGAAAGGAATTAGAATCGAACTTGTTGGTGCAACAATGGAAAAGTCGAATCAAAAGAAATTATTCTTGGGCTAGTACAAGTTTAAGTAATATTGATCATTCTTGCGGTTTGGTGTGGTTCGGTTTCTGAGATGCAAACCACAAACCAAACCAAACCGCGCGGTTCAGTGCAAAAGTCATCCAAATTCATCCGAACCAAGTGCGGTTTTTTGCGGTTTCGGTTTAGATTGGTTTGGTTTGCGGTTTTTCTATTGGGTTGGTTCGGTTTTGAACACCCCTAATTAAATTTCTCAAATACCTAAATCGAGTTTGGCACCTAAATTATCCTATTTTAAGTTCTTGAATTTTGGCATATAAACTCTTTTTCTAAACTATAGTAGACCAAATCTTTTTGGCCTAGAAAATTTTCTATACTTTCGAAAAAACTGAAGTTCAATATAAAGGAGATATGTACATCAATTTGGTCTGATCAATATGTCTGCTTTCTTTTTATGACAAATAAGTATTTTATTTTTATGGTTGTGAATATTTTATTTTTATGGTTGTGCTTTCATATAATTTGAGCAAATTTTGTGTGGATTTTGATTTAAACTTATTTATAATCCATTATCGATATGCACATAAATGTCATGTATACAAATATTTGTTTTGAATTATTGAGTATGGTTATTTGATCATTGTAACAACAAATGTAAATATGTTGTTAGCAAATAAAGATTTGAATTGAATTTGATTAATTAAATTGATTTGTTGTGAAAATATATTTTTATTTGGCAAAACTTGTATATCCTACCTTTTAATTTCTAGTTTGAAATTAAAATTGATTCACATAACTTCACAAAAAAAATAAAAAATGATTCACATAAAAATAAAAAATAAAGAAATGCTATATTTGGTTAAGATATATATTTGTGGAAGATTTGTTGCATTTTAATAATGAATCTCAACTTTTGTGATTCAATTTGGTAGTACATTAAACAAAGGTTTGATTCTTTAATTTTGAGAAATATTGATTCTACAATAAATGGGTAAACAAAATGGGGAAAAATTTATATTCACATGTAGTGAATCAATATTGACATGATTTTTTTTCTCGTATATATAAGATTCAATTTTATTTCATTTGAAATTGAATATTTGGTTTATAGCATGATTCTGATAGTTGAATTTTATTATTATTAAATTTTCTACAATAATGTGGTTTCAATCATGCATTTTGGGGGAGCCAAAAGTATATTTATATTTGGCAAAACTTGTATATCCTACCTTTTAATTTCTAGTTTGAAATTAAAATTGATTCACATAAATTTTGTGCATAAATTTTGTATTTAGTTATAAAAAAATAAAAAATAAAGAAATGCTATATTTGGTTAAGATATATTTGTGGAAGATTTGTTGTATTTTAATAATGAATCTCAACTTTTGTGATTCAATTTGGTAGTACATTAAACAAAGGTTTGATTCTTTAATTTTGAGAAATATTGATTCTACAATAAATGGGTAAAGATTATATTCACATGTAGTGAATCAATATTGACATGATTTTTTCTCTCGTATATATAAGATTCAAGTTTATTTCATTTAAAATTGAATATTTGGTTTATAACATGATTCTGATAGTTGAATTTTATTATTATTAAATTTTCTACAATAATGTGGTTTCAATCATGCATTTTGGGTAAAAGAGTTTTTCTGACATAATTGATTTTTCAGTTCCAGAAGAACTAATCAGGTACCTGAAACTTATAAAATATTGGTAAATTATGTCATGAATAAAAGATCTCAATAGAATGAGATGAAACCGAAATGAAGTCAACGTTGACGTGCTTTTGCATAAAATATAGCGCTATATGTGATAAGTAATAATGAGGATCATGTGTTAAAGTCGACTAAAGATTATAGATAAAGAAAATATCTACAGAATGGAAAGAGACAATTCTAGTGAAATCAAACTTGCTTCATAAAGCATAATTTTTTTTTTGGACTTGTTGTCCACACACTTGAAGGTGTGAAGTTAAATGAATATATATGACTTTTCGCGCGAAAAGGGAATTAAAATGGTAAAATACATATATAGAGTTTGATATGTTCACTGAAAGTGAATTGATAAATGCCTACCATTTATTTTTAAGAAACATATATTGTTTAGAGGCATATTCACCTGAAGTGAATTCAAGAACTTTTTTATACTTAATTAAGTTAAGTAGCACATGAAAGGCTCAAATTATATGAAAGATGTGTTACAATTTATTCGTATGACTCACTTGATAGTGGTGATTATATGAAACTCCTTGAAGGATTTCATTTGAGTGAGACACACTATCAAAACTATTGGAAAGATGACATTATTTGTCCTGAGGATTTGAAATGAATTTGTTATAATTGATTTTATGATAATCGTATATATATTATTAGAACTCCTCAAGAGATTCTAAAATTTGTTATATAAATGTTGATATTGGACAAATCTAATTGATTATGTATTAGAATGATTGTGATGTCACTTGATGTGAGTAAAGATCATGCCCTCAAGAACATTATGAACAACTTGAATTGGTCAAGTGAGGACACTAATGTATTTTCCTTATTATATATATCGTGGTTTATTTTTGTCAATATTAGTAAATACAGATATTGCAGCAAAGTTAAACATACAATTTGTACCTTAGAGAAATAACAATATCACTCAATCATTTGAAAATGCTAACACCGCATCAAGGAAGTGGAAAATGCTCTTTTATTAAGCATTATGAGTTTACACATACAAGAAACTTGTGGTTTTCTCATTATACAAGGAGGCTCTTGCAACAATTCAATACGAAGATAGTTTCTAAAGTATTGCTAATTTGAAGAAGAGTATGAAGATAAACCAGATGTTTCTACAAAGTTGACGTCAAGAAAAGATTTTGAGTAACTAAAACAAATATTATGTGACTTTCTTCGTCTCATATACGACTGTCTTTATGAGGGGGGAGACATAAATGTTTTCTGCACTCTTTTCCCCTTAACCATGGTTTTATCCCACTGGGTTTTCCTGGTAAGGTTTTTAATGAGGTAGATTATGACACAAAATGATGTTGTACTCTTTTTCCTTCACTATAATTTTTTTTCCCATTGGGTTTTTCTCTAGTAAGGTTTTTCCCTATGAATATTATAAGTGGATGTCCATATATCAATTGGGTTATACTATTAGCTTATTGGACCATATTGTGCTTGATCTCTAAGTCATCGGTGCTTGCTCCCCAAGCCATTGTATTTCTCTATAAATAGAGCTCATATGTAACCTAATTACACATACCAAGAAAATAATATAATCCTCTTTCTTCTCTCTCTATTCTCTTTTCTTCTCTTTAATCTTGTTCTTCTTATTCTTATTCTAATAGTTTTATAACATCCACAAAAATAAGTTCAAATTTTATTTCTAGGTCTAAATTTTAGTTACTTTTATTTTGAACTTTTGATATTAAAAAAAATTATAGTTAATTAATCTAATGTTAAAAATGATACATGTTTTATTAAATAAAACTGAGTGCAAATTTATTTCTGAGATTAAATAACTATTAAAATTAAGTATTGATTAAACTTAAAAAATCTCAATTTTTTGAGGGAAAAATATTTAACCAAATAAAATTAATACATAAGTTAAATGACCAAAACTTTGATTTTTTTTTTCCACTGTTTTTTTTAGGGGATATAGCGTTATAAGTACAATTAGTTGGACGTACATACAAAACTAGGTAATATATCATTTAACTTTAAATTTCTTTTCAGAAGCTACAGTGACCGATCCTAGTTGTGTAGGGACGCCCACTCCCTGGATTGAATTATTGCCCTGTACGTTTGCAAAGCAGGAGCAGCCCCACTAATCATGTAGTTATCTGCCATCTCAAATCATATCCACAGGAATTTTTGAATCACTTTCTACGACGAACGAAGAGGGTTACATACACTCTCTTTCTAACGTTTTTTATAACCTTAATTTTTATCGGATGAAATCCATGTCGGTAGCATACCTTAGAAATTGAACCAATATAAAGCCGTGAGAGTAGGGATAAGAGTAGTCAAATTGTTCGTCAGGGGTCTACGGTCAAGCCTACTTAAAATTCAGTTCGACCCACCTCGTTTATTATGTAGATAAAGCTCAAACTTTTTAAAAAGCTTATTAATTTAAATAGATCAAGCTGAGATTTATAAAAAAAGAAGTCTACTAGGCCTATAAGATCTACTTATATATATTTAATTATATACACTTTATTATATTAATAACTTTTTGATTCCTTCAAATTTTCAATACCACGATTTATTATTTTTTATGTCATTTGGGATTTTCAATGAGTTAAAAAAACTCTTGGCATTACTATCTTATCTCAATTCTAATGAGTACACATACTTTTGAATATTACCATTTTAATCTCTTACTATTGTCATTCTCATCTTATTCTGAATTACAAAGTAAGAAATCCTATTAGTAACAAAAATAAAAGACAATAGATCAAATCTATGCAATACACGCTTATTAATCTCTACAAAATAGATGCATAAGCTCTACAAACTTTTATTGCATATATATACTTGTAATATACATGCAATACATGCTTTAAATATCGACCTATTAGCATTTTTAAAAAAATATACATTTGTTAGCCTTTTTATAAATAAGTCAAATGTTCTATTTTAAATTGTTGGTGCAAATTAGACTTTTAAACAGACTAATAGGTCATGTTGAACTTTTAAAAAGGTCATGTCACACTTAAAATAAAGTCTTTGACAGTCTAATCGACTAGACTTAGACTTTTGTTTTTTCAACTAGGCCCGACCTATTTAAGCAAAGTCCGGCTCGGCCCGACCTATTTTCATCCCTTCATGATACACATATAGATTTCATCCAATAGATGAATGAATGTTAGAGAGAGTGTTAAAAAGAGAGGGAGTTCTAACATTTCTCTTCTACAACAAAAAAAATACTACAATTATTACCGCGAGAGCTTTCAAAATTACATTGGTCAAATACAAATTTGGCTTAAATTCTATTACAATATTTTGGATTTGTTTAAAAATTTATTTAATTTATTTGGATACAACTATATAAAATGAATCTTTTCACTGTAAAATTAACTCAATCTTTTGCCACTTACTTTCTCTCATCTAAAAGAAGCTATTTTTTGAGAAGCTACTTCTAACAACTTCTCATTTGAAATTGTTTTTAGATTTCTTTTAGATTATGATTTTTTTTTTAAAAAGTTGTAACAAATGGATACAATACTCTTAAAAGTGATTATTTAAAAAATAAATTTTTTCTTTAAAAAGCTATTAGAAACGGGCTATTAATTTATAGTTTATAAGCTCACATGACACAAAAAGATTTGTTTGATATTTCTATTTTATTAAGAACTTATAGCTTGTTTCAAAGGTCGGTCCAAGAGTAATGTCACTCTCGCTCTAACTTTAGGTCGACCAACAATTTTTTTATTTTTCATTAAATTTTATAAGAAAAAAACCTCAAATGCAAACAAAAAAGATTTCATATATTAAAATTTACTTTAGGTCTCGATTACTAAAAAAAACTACATCTATCTTATTTTCCAAGCTAATCATAAGCAATCAAACAACTTGGAACAGTATACCCCACACACACACACACATATACACCTCCCTCAGTCTTGAACTCATGAACTGAGCTTGCGCATTCACACTTTACTTTTTGAACCAAGGAAGACTGATATTTATAAATTTTGAAAAGCTTTACTTGAGCTAAGGGGAGAAAAAATCAATGGAGTTGGACCTAACACCTAAGGCAGCACAACCATTGTTTGAAGGAGATGGTGGTACTTACTACATTTGGTTAGGTTCAAAAATTCCAGCTTTGGCTAAGACCAATGTTGGTGCTGCCCATCTTGTTCTTCACCCAGGGGGCTTAGCTCTTCCTCATTATGGAGATTGTTCCAAAGTTGGTTACGTCGTAGAAGGTTAGAGAAATCTTATACTATTAAGTTTGTTATAATTTGTTTATTCAAATATCCTCAAATGCATGCAGGGACTAATGGTGTAGTTGGAATGATACTCCCCAGCACTGGAAAAGAAGTAGTTTTGAAGCTTAAGCAAGGAGACGTTGTACCTGTACCCATTGGAGCTGTTTCATGGTGGTTCAATGATGGTGACTCAGACTTTAAGATTATATATCTTGGGGAAACTTCAAATGCTCTTGTTCCAGGGGAATTCACATATTTTATCCTAGGTGGTGTTCTAGGACTTTTAGGAAGTTTTTCTAGTGAATTAATAAGCAAAGTATACAATTTTAATAAAGATGAGGTGACCAAGCTAACACAAAGCCAAACTGGGGTTACGATAATCAAGTTAGAAAAAGCCCAACCTATGCCTAAGCCACAAATGGACCTAACTAAAGACCTTGTTTATGACATAGATGCTAAATCCCCAGAAAGTAAGGCAAAAAATGCGGGATTAGTCACAACCTTAACGGAGAAAGATTTTCCTTTTATTAAGGATGTTGGGTTAAGTGTGATTAGGGTTAAACTTGAACCTAATGCTATTAAGGCACCTTCAAACCTAATTACCCCTGCAATTCAGTTAATTTACATTGCTAGAGGAAGTGGAAAAATAGAAATTGTGGGAATCAATGGAAAACGTGTCTTGGATGCTCAAGTTAAGGCTGGTCATTTGATTGTTGTACCACAATTTTTTGTGGTTGCTAAAGTTGCTGGTGAAGAAGGAATGGAGAGTTACTCTATTGTGACAACTACCAGGTAAGTTGGACTTTTAAAGGTTAACATCTAATTTGTTTGTGAAATCAAAATCACACATAACAGAACCAAACGAGATAAACTATACATAATTTTTTTATTGATCAAGTAGTTTAATGACTAGAGTTCACTTTTTAAGGTGAATAGTTGGGGTGTCTGGGGTTCGAACCCTTCCTGCCAACTGAGTAATGCTCACGGGGACATACATGGTTTAAATTAAATAGATTTATCTGAAGAATTCAATTTTTATTCAACTTAAACTCATTTGATTCGTGAATCAAGTTGATCGTCATATTAATCTAAAACTATTTTTGATTTGGTTTAGTTAATTGTTAGTCTTACGTTGTTAGGGGTGGGTTGCACTAACAAAAATAATTGTATATTTATTATAGGCCTTTGTTTGAAGAGTTAGCCGGAGAGACATCAGTCTGGGGAGCCTTATCACCTACGGTGCAACAAGTGTCTTTCAACTTGGATTCTGAGTTTCAAAACCTTTTCATATCTAAGAGTACAAAAACCACAAATCTCATTCTCCCTACCATTTAGTTTGGGCTTGTTTATATATCGAATAAATTTCTTATGTGTGGAATTTGTTATATGTAATAATAAGGTGTTTGCTTGTTTGTTTTGAATTAATAATAAACCCTCCCTATATGGTGGGTAAAGTTTGTATGTCATGATGTTGTAGCGAAAAAAAATGTTCTATGATTTTTATAAATATTGATTGATGTGAATTGTGAAACTACATGGACAACATCCAACTTTGAGAGGCTTAGATGTATTTTGGTTTCTATAAGCAACATGATCTTAGTATTTGTGAATGTCATGTCTAACATGAATGTTGTAGAAGAGATATTGATCCAACTTAACCCAAAGTCTTTGAGGGTGTTCCAGCAATTGCCACGCCAGTGCAGCATGCATTGACAAGTCAAATTCTCCTAAAAGCTAGCCCCCATCTTTTTTGTTTGGATCTGCAAATATTCCCAATTTACTAGCCAAGACAAATTGCCTCTGCATCATGATGTCTGGAATGGAATGAACACACACATGAGAGTGGGATAGCTACGATACCCGGACCTTCAATGCGTGCATGGCTTAATGAAGGAAAACAACATTAACGAGGTACAACAACAGCTGTGTAGTGTGGGGCAACCATAAACAAAAGGTGGTTCAAATTTTTCTCTATTCTACTACTTTTCATCTTCTATAATTCAAGCATTTTAAAAATACATATAAAAATCAAATAACATATCATTTCACATCAAAATAATTTCGTAAGAATGGGATAGCTACTATGCCTGGACCTTCAATGCGTGCATGGCTGGATGACGGAAAACAACATTAACAAGGTACAACAATAGCTGTATGGTCTCTATTATACAACGAAGTAATGATATTTGAACAACAAAAAACTATCTTTCGGGACAACTTTCTTTTTCCTCGTTCTTTTGGGTAAAACTTAAAAACAACACAGAGTAATTTCACACAAATTAATAAAAGTGTATAAATAAATAAAAGAATGTGATACTTTTACTAATTTACTCCATCCAATCTCAATTATAAAGAAAAAAAATAATTTTAAAACTTATTAAATAATTAATATATTTAGTTTGTAATATAGATCAAATGCATCAGTTATTCAATAAATTTAAGAAGTAAAAAGTTGTTTATAATTGAGACAGGAGGGATTATCTTTTATTATGGATTTCTGAACCATTAAGATCTCCCAGATAGCGAAACAAGCTCGCCCATAACTACGAAGGAAGGTTGCCCATAACTCACAGTAAAAGGAATCGCCACATCAGAGTGCGTTATCCACGCCAGAACGCACCCAAATACCCAAAACACCCCCATTACTTGTTGCCCGAGTAACCACAAATCAGGTCCATATAAGGCTATAAATACAACCCTTGAGAACTTCCTCAAGGCATCCAATAATCAGTCTAAACCCTAAAATACGATACTTAACCCTAGTATCCATTATTGTGCTTTTTGCAAGTACAAACACTATCATGTATAGTGGAATATATTAACTTTGATTGAAGTGATGAAAATAAAATTGATTAGATGATGAAATTAAAAAACAAATAACTAATTTTTTGAGAAAAAAATAAATAATTAATAATGTCTTGAAAATAAATAAGAAATGTCATTTATTTGGATCATATTTAAAAAAAAATAAAAATTGGATCACTTGGGAATTGGGATGGAGAAGTAAACAATTCACAGATGTCGAGTGAGGGGACAAAAACAAGCAAATGTTCTCATGCCTTTCATACTATTAGAATAGTAATCAATAACTGAAGAGTGCTTCTGAAGAGCGCTTCTGAAGAATGCTTTTGAAGTAGTGCTTCTGAAGTGAAGCTTCTGATGCTTCTGAAGTGAAGCTTCTGAAGACAGATTCTGATGTGCAGATTCTGATGTCTTCAGAATCACAATGTAGTTAGTTAGAGGAGTTTGTTACAACATCTAGTTGATATATATACTCTCTCATGTGTGTAAATATGTAGTTGTGTGAATCAATAAAAATTCTCCATTCATTATTTCTCTCGTTTCAATTCTTCATTTTTCTGTTAGTTATTCATCTTGCTCAAAACAGCTTATTTTTAATAAGCACTTTCGCTGCGCATAGAACAGAGTGATTGTTCTAACACTTACAAGCTGATCGTTATTAACTTGATTCGAGATCAGATCATTATTTAGACACTTCCAACTACACCATCAGGACCTACACATGTTCCAGACAATTGGAAAAATGGTCCAGTTAATCATAATCGGCTCAATAATTTTCAATAGTCGGTGATGTCTAAATAAAATTAAAAAATATGGGGTCTTTTTGACTTCATATTCATGTGTGGCATTTTTGTTTATAAAAATTAATAATGATATATTTTTGTTGGTGGACTTAAAAATCGGACTTTGGTAGTTTTATCCTTATACAGGTCCTGAAATTAATAACTTAGTACCGAATGAAGAAATAGAAGAAAAAGATTAACAGAAATTAAATGAACATAAATTTTAGGAAGAAGAAATAGTACTAAGAAATAATAGAAATGGGAGTGACTGACCTTGAATGAAGTTGAATGACATAAGCAACTTTAGAGAACCTGCATAATGAGGAAGAGCGAAGCCTTTAGGCTTAAGCACAAGGTGACCAGCACCAACATTGGTTGAGGCTAACACTGGCATTGGACTATTGGAGAACTCGACCAAACGTAGTAACTACCACCATCTCCCTCAAAAAATGTTTTCGGTGTTAAATCCAACTTCATTTTCTCTGTTTTCTCATAACAAGATTTTCAAATACTCTATTAGTCCCATCATAATTAATAGTTGCGCAAGAAACAAACCAAAAAATAATCTATACACTTAAAGGTCCAATTCAAATCCATCAAACTCAAACTCTATTGTAACATTATGGCAAAGCTTACACTATAGCAAACGTGAAAAACTGAAAATAATGATTAGAAAAACGAAATATACTCAGAAAAGACAAGTGCATACCGGTGATTAATCTCACAACATAGTTTGTCAATGAATGTTGACTCAATATGTAAGTAGTTGATTCACTCGCAAGGTCGTGAGTTCATCTCACGTTGTTGATGTGATAACCTCTTTAGTGTGTGATATGTAAGTTCCTTTGTAAGTGCAGCCTTGAGGAATAATGTATGGGATTTGGAATTTGAAAACATTCAAGTTTCTTGATTTGTATAAAAATCATTTGTGTGGTAAAATTCCTTCCAGCTTAGATCAAATTTATCGTTTAAGTGTAATGGATTTGTCAACAATAATCTCATTGGTAAAATCTCAATTGTAGTAGCAAAGTTACAAAGCTTTGACACATCTAGTTACGAAGATAACCTAGACCTTTGACACCGGTCACATATATAGTTAGCTAGCCCCCACAGTTTCGACCATAGTTCAAGGTAATCTCATCATCGTCTAGTAAATTAAAGAGAAATATGATCATGGTTTGATACTTAGGAGATGCATGACAACTATTCATCATAAAAGATGATGAAGAAAGAAAAGAAAGATTGGGAGGGGATGAAGAGAGACAGAGAGAAATGTGTGGAATCTAACGTGAATACGCTATCATAATATTATGAGTCTGTTCAATCCAATGCTTGTTAACAAGACTATGATGGCCAAAAAGAACTCTTGCCTATGCTAAGTATACACGCAGCAGAAGAGGCACAATGTTTGTTCCAAAAAATAAAAACAGAAGCACAGTGTGAAATTGAACAAATATTGATATAATTTCTACAAAATCTTTATTTTGTTTTACTTGCGCATCATTTCAAAAAAATACTCCTGATCCTAAGTCTAAGCTTCATTTTAGTCCCATACCATGATCAAGATATTGGGTGTGTTTGGATCGGAGTTTCAAAACCACATTTCAATTATAAACCCTTTCTTTTTTCCCTTCAAATTCCTTAACTAGGATCTCAAACTTATGCGTTGACGTGGGAATTTGCTGCAATTTTGGCATAACCGTAGAAACCCATCGCGCAACCAAACATATGCTTAGTTTGTATCAAAAGAACTTTTAGATAACATAAGCATTCCAAGCAAAACAGGCTTCAACCTAGAAAATTTTCACATTAACATAACTATTTATTATGATCACTTGATAAAGTAAATTTGAATTACTTTAACATAAGTTATTCACTTCCATTAATCCTATCAATAACAGAAATAACACCTTGACCACCAAGCTTCCCATCCCCATTAGCAACCATACCAGTAAAAATCTGCTTAACCAAAGAAGCACCAGGCAAAATAACAACCTCATCATCACCACCTTCAACAAAATTAACACCCATTCCTAAATCCTTAACCTGATACTCAGCATAACCACCAGGCCTAAAATCCTTATTTATCATCCTCTCCCCAAACAACTCCAACGCCTTCGAACCCGCAGCACCATTCTTAATCGCATCCAAAAATTGTTCCAAGTCAAGCCCACTTCGTTTCGCAAACACTAACCCTTCGCTAAGACCGATCAAATTCGCTCCGATCGTTATCTGATTCGCTATCTTGCAACTCTGTCCACATCCACTAGGCCCCATGTATGTTGCCTTTCCCATTATTTCAAATAACGGTTGTAGCCATTCAACTACAGCGCCTTCGCCTGCCGCGAAGATTGCTAGTTTTCCGTCTCTTGCTCCGATATCTCCACCGGATACCGGAGCGTCGATTGACCAAGCAGATTTAGCTCGTGCTGCGACACAGATTTCTTTAGCGAGATCTGGATGGGAGCTTGTGGTGTCTACAGTGACGGTGTTAGGGTCTAGAGATGAAACGATGCCGTTTTTGTCCAGGTAGATGGATTTAACGTCGGATGGATGACCGAGCATGGTGAAAACGACGTCGGAGGAGTTAGCGAGATGGGAAGGTGAATTTGCGAGTTTGGCGCCGAGGGATTGAAGAGAGAGGGAATTTGGGTGAGATGGGTTACGAGCGTAGAAGGTGAGAGTGTAACCGGCGGATATCAGGCGTGAGGCCATTGCGCCGCCCATTACTCCGATTCCGATCCATCCGATTCGGGTTGTGGATGCGGTGATTGGGTTTGGGTATTTGCTTCCCATGCTGCCGTGACGGGGAGTTGGAATCTTACACGGGAGAGTGGCACAGTATATTCAATTTTTGTGGCACATATGATCATTTAGTCCATGCATCTCACTCTCATAAACGTCTCTAATACAGTTTTTGACTTTGTATTTTCATTAGATTATTTTGTTAAGTGGTAATGCCACACATGTTTTACGATGACATGATATATACATATTAAAGTGAAAGTATAAAATAATCGTTTTGGTCCTTGTGACATCTCTTATATCATGTCATCGTAAAACTTGTGTCACATCATCACTTATCACTTAACATAATTATTAAACGTTAGAGACTAAATGGATAACGGAAGTGCAGAGTTATAGACTTATTTGTATTTTATTCTGAGTCAGAGACTTTTGTGACAACGAAGTGCAGAGTTAGGGACTAAAGTTGCCATTTGCTCTTTTTTAGTTATGAGAACTTATACTCAATCTAAGACCGACTAATTTAAATGGTATACTTCCAACTTTCAATTTGTTGGGATTTAGTTTGTCACCGAAATTGATACAAAGAGAATTGAACACGAATCTTTGAGAGGTACAAACTTTTAATATCTGAAATCAACACCATCAAATTATCTCTATATAACCATAAATTTGAAATGGATTATATTTGTAATTTGTATTTGGATATTATGTGAGTTTTTCAAATTCAAAATCGATTGGCTAAATTACTAATGAAATATTTATATACATTTGCATATTTTGTAGCCCATCTTTATTTGAGTAAGTTTTGATGTTTTGGGATAGTTAAAGTTTAATATAAATTTTCAAATGCTTGAGTTATTCTTAACAAATTTTCTCAAAAAATAAAATAAATATAACGCTTAAATACGTTTAATTTTTTGTAACAAAAAAAAATGTTTACTTTTTGCAAAAAAAATCGTTTTGATCTTATATAATTTTTCTAAATTGTTTTGATCATTTATCTTATTTTTAAATCGTTTTAGTCCTTTATCTTTTTTAAAAGGGTTATATTTTAGTCCTTATTTTGGTATGTTAAAAGGACTAAAACATTACTCTTTTAAAAAAAATAAATGATTGAAATGGTTTAAAAAAAAGATAAAGAACTAAAATGAATTATAAATAGGAGAAAGGACCAAAACGGATTTTTAGTTAAAGATAAAGTACATTTAAGCTTAAATATAATGTTAAGAATGACTCAAACATCTGAAAAAGTTACTATTGATGAAAGCTGAAATTAACTAAGGATGGTCGAGTTTTCTCAATTGTGATTTTCTTTGCTATAAGCCTATAACTGATTATCACTGAAGGAGAAACTCAGTCCCTCAGTTGTGAGTTTCCTAACTACTCTCGTAGAGCGTCGTTAGGTACAATTATTTTTGGATTTTGAGCTACACTAATAAATACAAGAATAAAAGCATAAATATAAAAGAGAACATGATTCTCACTAAGTTGATCGATGGACTACGATTACTCAATAATGTCCACCCTTCTTGTAACTCTATGGTTAAGATGACTATTAATTTGGATTGTAAGATCTGAACAAGGGTATTTTTTCTGATTTTTTTAAGGGCTTAGGAAAACCATGGTGGGGTGCAAAGAGAACTTGCTAAATTGCAAGAGAAATTACGGGCCCAGATACCTTTGGAAAGTAGAAAAAGTTTATGGTCCTTTCAACAGTTTTCAAGATGATATTTTCTTTTCCCACTCTCCGAGTTACTCACATTCCATATAACATTTCAAATATATTGTACAATCCAAATAGTGTAAAAACACGTTAAATATATCATCCAACACCCTACAACATATTAGATTTCGTAATCTGATCTAGGTGAGACGAGAGAGAAAATAAACTCTTTCATGATTACAACAACAAGTATAAATTTACGGGTGAGAAGAGTGGAAAGCTACAATTCGTAGCTTCTAACTTTCCACAGTAAAAAACTTCCAAGCGTTCGGTGAAGTTGATCTGCCTTTGCCCCAAACACGTTATAGATAGAAAGCACAAAGTGTTTTTCTTGTTATTGTAACTTTTTTGTTTGCTTATCTCCCCCTTAAATATATGACCTCCTATACTTGATCCGACACGATAATCCATCTCCCGCTTCCCCGTGTCAAATTATTGGTTGGTAATAACTTCTTCAAAATAATTTTGGAGTGTCCGTTCTTCTATTCTCTTTATCTTTATTATTTAAATTGATTGTGTATTTGCTATACACATAAGTTGCTAGATTTGTTTTTGATTAAATATTGTTGCTTTGATTGTTGGTTCACATTGTTCTTTGCTCCATTTTGTCCTTGTTGGTATTGAACAAAGAATCGAATTCACAACTACAAACCAATTTATTTTAAAAATTCAATCAAACACCAAATCAACAAGAGTTTGGGTCCTAATTTAACTGCTTTCTATCGTTGGAACTGCAAAATTGCGGTTGAATCCTGAAATAATCAATCCTTCGACACTATTGGTTCAAATGGGTTGATTCACCTAAATTTGTAAGCATCTGTATGGAGTGTTATTAACCCAACTAAAAGTACCTAGATTTTTTAAAATGAGTTCTAATTTATGATTTGTTTTTCGTAACATCCAATGACATAAACAGAATATGTATGAAAAGGAAAACCACTCGACTGAAACTTTAATTTATTTATTTTGAGTGCCAATCCTAAGTTGGTTTCTCTGCACTCAGGCTAAAGTGCAATTGCATGGTGACATCTCCATTGTATATATTGTCTTCAAAAGAAGAAAAAGGTAACTCATGTCACTAATAAGTAGTCAGCGGTAGTAGATAATAAAACACTAAAAATTCAATGAACTAGTAGTGCATTATTAAAAGTAATTGTTCTTCTATTAGTTAAGATTATTATATAAAGCATCTTAATTGCACTTATTCTTACCAATTTTTTTTTAATAGTATCAATTCAATATCATCAATTAGTAAACTAACTAAAAGTCTTGCTTACTTTTCATTCGAACGAAGTTGTATATGTGGAAGTGTTTTGAAATTATTAATTCATGATTAACTAAAGATTTTTGTTAACTTTGCACACCGAACAAAGTTGTCAATTTTGGAAGAATACGATGCTATATGTGCGGTTATTGTTTTATATCTGCATGATAACTAACTTTCTGAATCAGCAAGCAATAAACTAATTAATACAGACAATATAAGTTGTCAAAATGCCATTCAAACATGGTTAGCCACTTTATTTTTCTGATAAATCTTGGTTTCAATGTGCCTTGTAGTTTGGGGTTCTAACAAAATCTATTATAAAATACCGCATTATTTGTAACAATTGTTTGGTAAGGGGCTCCACCTCTAACCTCTCTCTTCGGACAAGAATCTCTGTCCATGCACTCCATCCTCATGGCCCAATTTTCTATTGTTGTTTATTAATTATTGTTAATGAAGTTTCCTATGATAGTTCAACTTTGCATCATTGTTAATTACTCACTACTTATTAAATGTTCATTTTTTAGTATTCAATAAAATAAGGCTATTTTTCTTATATATAAAAAGGGCTATTTGGAGTTTTTTCTTAACCCTATTAGCTAAGATCAACTTTCGAGTTCATAGCAAATAACTTATAAGTTTATATGACAAAAATATATATGTTTAGAGTAATAATTTTTCTAAAGAGTTTATAATATTTTTTATTAACTTATATCATTTTTTGATATGTTAATCCAATTAGCTTTTGAGCTTATAACTTAAAGGTTACTCCCTCCGATCTCAATCATTAGCAAATTTTTTACTTTTTATGTTCATTTAATAAATGATTTATGTGGTATTATATACCACACACATCATTTATTGAATGAATCTACCAAGTCAAAAATTGCTTATAATAAAGACCGGATTAGGTATCATTTTAATGTTAATACTTTACTTTTATCATGAATTAATTGAAAATAATAAAATATTAATTAAAAATATATTTTTATGTCATTTCATATTTTACAACAAGTTCAACGGCTAATTACAACAAGCATTACAAATTCAACCCATTAGCTTTTCCAATTTCAACTATCAGCCAACTTCAAGGACAACCCAAGCTAGGGTTCCATGCTTCAAAATTTTAGGTTAGAAAAAGACTTAAAAAAAAGTTTAATTAATTTGGTTAAAAATATTATATACGAGAATATAATTACAGTGTTCCGAGGGCACTAGTTAACATTTCCCTATAGTTATTTATGTTCTCTAGTTAAGTCGATAAACGGCAATGATCCATATGTTCTAGGTTCAATCCATGATCTAAAGATAATTAAGATTTTTTATTTTATTTTCATAAAGTTTTATGTCATTTTTATTTATTTTAAAAGATCTTACATACAATAAAAGTTGCTGTAGGCCTCAAACATGCGGGGCTGATCTTGATCAACTTTTAACTATCGTATTTTTTATCAGCAACTATTTACTAATCTAAGAGGTTCAAACCGACATGCATGAGGGTACCCACCCCTCCCTAGGGCACCTGCTTTATTCGTACCACAAGAAATAAAAGACGCTTTCTCCCTCTCGTCTTTCTAATACCACTGTTAAACTGTTGAGTGCTAAGTTTAGCTAGAGTAAATACACATGAGCACACATCTATCATTATTTTGAAACTAATATATAATAACTTCTTTAATGACACACTCACAAATTAAAATTCATTACCCTGGTATTTCATGATTTTTGAGAAACTTGGATCGGTGGCAAATGCCAGAAATACAACACGTGACATGTTTGTATATACCACGTGACATGCTTGCCCAAGGAAACCCAGATTTTGTGCGTTTTCAAAGTGGATACAGTTTTCCAGAAAACACCTACACATGTCATACAAAGTTTTATTTTAATAACAATTTCAACTAGAATAATTGAAGATCTTTTAAAAAAAAACTAGAATAATTGAAGAGAAAGGCAAGGAAATATATGATTCCAAAAAAATATATTAAAATAACCGATGGTAGTGATCCCCTCTAAAAAAAATAATGGCATTGATATATTGAAGAGAAAATCATATATATAATTTCAACTAGAATACTTGAAGAGAAAGGAAAGGGAATATATGATTCCAAAAAAATATATGATTTTGCTTATTAAACTAATCAATGGTATTGATATATATATATATTATTGGTCATATACTATTGTGCTCATACATGCGTTAAAAAAATTTGTGGTTACAAATATATAAGAAGGTTCTTTAATATATAAGAAAGTTAATTAGTTAAATCCCTTTCAAAAAAGAAGAAGAAAGAAAGTTAGCTAAATCAATTATATTTTTGATAGATGTAATTGATGGAATTCCAAATGGAGTTGAAGTTGATATACATAATATTGATGTACACTCTAATTTTCTTTTATGTGTATATGCTTAAATGATCCGTCCAAATCAATGTAACCATATAAGTATGGCTCACATGCATAAGACATGTCTAGAAGATGTTAAAACCAGGTTAATCCACCAAAACTAATAAGACAAATATACAAATAAAACACATAGAAACAAATCCACCCCAAATCAATGTAGACTAACAGTTCACCAAACCAAACAAGCCAAGACTAGTGAAACACCAATAATACCATGCTAAAACAAAAGCAAGAAACTAGGTAAAAATGAAGAAACTGTTACTATTGCAAAAACACGCTCCAGACCATAAACCCCACCAATTTTTTGCTCCATGTTATTCAATTGATTTGACACTATACCTTAACTCTTTTTTTTCTTTTTAATTTTTTTTATACAAAATGAGATTTACTGCTGTCAATGTTTTCATGCAGTCAACGTTGCTGCCAGGTTTAAATTTAAATCCTTGAACGGCTACTGATATGTGACTGTGTGAATGTGTCTAGGTCTCTATTTGAGTGAAAAATTCCCAGCTGTAACTCAGCATTATTCAACAAAGGTTAATTTGGTTCTTACGAATATGAATTGAATATTTTGGTTAGAATTATTAGTTAATATATATAAAGTTAAAATGAAAAAAGACAGAATAGTGGAGTGGGGCTTGGGCATCAGCCTTTATCACTTTCGTATCGGATGCTGCGGCACTTTGGCATGGCATCAACTACGTACAACTATTGTCGTGGTGCTGGATTATGATGGTTATACTAGGCGAATATGGACACAACGACGACTAAGTTGGAGAAGTGTCTCAAATGATCTACGATATATTTGTAAATTGAATTAATATACTTAAAAATAGGTTGAAACCCAATAGTCGTCGATGACACTCTTAGTAAGTAGAAGTTTATAATCCTACTTGTATAGGGATAAATCCAAATAAAAAAATTTGGACACACCGACACAGATTTTTTTTTTAAAGAATAAATTTAGGTTTGTGGAACAAATATCATTGTATTGAAACCAACAACCAAATAATCTAAGTAACAACAAGTAAGTGTAAACCAAAACTACAATCAAACAAAAATAAACAAGATAAAAATGATAAGAGTAAAGGAACAACACATATCTCAATTCGATTTCAACAGTAATTTATAAAAAGTTCATCAAAAAAATTCCATAAGTAAATGACATTTTATTACCTAAAAGCTGAAACATTAATAAATCAACACATAATTTTTTTAAACTATATAAAAAAAATAAAAATATATACATTGTTTTCAATAGGTTAAATACAAGAATTTGAAATGATTAACCTCATTATCCAAATCAAATTACTTGAGTTTAAAGCTACTTGGATTGATCCGATGATATTGACTACGGAATTTGAGAATGCTCATTCTCAAAGTCTTAACTTTGATTCTCCTTAATGTTAGTTTAAGTGAGCTAATTTAACTTATTTTTTTAAAAAAATATTATTTGATTTTAATTGCATTGGTTCGAGTTGAATCCAAACTGGAATTTAGACAAATGATACTTTGAATTGGTTTTGAATTGTGATCGATCATGAAACGACGTAACCAAGTCTCAAGTATAAGGAAGGACGTAGAGGTACTGAAGTTCCACATGAAAGCGACATGTCGGTCGTTGAAATTTTGATGAAATTTGAAGCAACACGCACGGTAGACCACATGTGAAACTCTTCCATCCTATCACTTACCTTATATTTGGAAAAGCTGCTGACACGTGTTATTGATTTGATACTTGATAGGACGCCGTAGACTTTTTTCATGTGGGTAAAAAAGGACCCTCTTCCTTTGCAATGGTTTGTTTTTCTTTTTGAAAGGACCCTCCTTCCTTTCCCTTTCATGGTTTGGACATTAGATGTTGAAGAGTAATACATGTTCCTAAGTATAACGACCATTCGAGGAAAATTCGGGAAGGAAAGAAAGTTGATTGTTGAATTAATTTTATTCATAAATATTATTGTTTTACATATTTTTTTTATGAAATAGAATTAATTAATGTTTTCATCAAATATTTATTATATATTATAGAAAAATATGTTGAAGAGTAATACATGTTTCAATATATTTTTATTTATGTTACATTTTTTTTCCTTAAAAAAAAAATGAAACATAAATAAAAATATATTGATAAGGAAATAATTAATGTATATTGAAATTTGAAAGAGATATTGTAAAAAAGGACAAAGAAAAAACTCAAAATGATTTTATAATTAAGGACATATGCATTAATTGGTTAATGGGTCTCTAAATTTAAAGGATTATGCTAACAAATATTCTTGTGTTATTTTTAAAACATTAAATATACACATTTTAAAATTATTATGTATGACTTTTTAACAAATCACCTTGGTTAGCATTTTTCAAATATAAAATCTTTATAAGTTTTTTTTTTCTTTCAAATAGTTTAGTGACTATAAATTCACCTTTAATGAGGTTTTCGAGGTTCGAATTCTATCTCCTACATATATTATGCAAAGTCACTGCCAATTGAGATAAAACCACGATGACAATTTTTTTTTGGTTGAATTTTTTTCTTCTTTATTTATCACGTTTTTTTTTAACTTAGTGTTCGCTTAAAGATTGAATAATCTAAAAAATCAATCACACGTCCAATAGCAAAGTACCCAATTGAAAATAGAACAAAACTCTATATGAATTTTTTTTTTTTGTGGTGGCCAATGTTCGAACCCCAGACCTTGCATAAATTATGGATTGTCCATACCAACTGAGCTAAGCTCACGAAGACAAAACTCTATATGGATTAATCTAACATAGAAATTGTTGAGTGACATTTGAAGGATAAAACCTTAGACTAAAAAAAATGAGCAAACTTTTAGATACCAAGTCTTCATCACTAAACCAGCGCTTAAAAAATAACTGTATTAATTTTTTTTATTAAGATATTCTTAATTATGTTACATTTTTTTCTTCTAGGATCTTCAGATGAATTTGTTTTAAAACCTTAACCAATTGTTTTTATTGCTTAGAGGTAGTTAGTAACGGATAATTAACTGTCAAAAGATCTGTAAAAAAATAAAGTAACCGTCAAAGACAAAAAAAAGTGATGTAATGAGAGAGATAAGACAAGGTCCTTTTTTATGTTTCACAACCAAATATACATAAACAAATCTGGTGCTGGATCACATATATAGTACACATATATTAACTGGAAAGGGTATAATGATCACCTCATTTATTTACTTTATATTTGGTGGTGGGGCCGTGTCGGCTATAATAGACAGTTATTACATAAGGATTCTATTCTTGAGCTTTTTTCATAAGCTGCATAATACTATTCTTTGGGATCACTTCTTCTTCCTTTCAGTTTTTATTCCTGTCACAGGATATTAATTTTCATCCAAGGTCACTTCAATCTTTCTCATCTCAATTTTTTCTTTTGTTTTCTTTCTGTTCTGGTGTTTAGAATTTTACTTCTGTACTTTGTACTCCTAGTTCTGAATTTCTATACTTGTGTTGTGTTCCATCTTTCTTTGATTTTATTTTATTTTATTCAATTTCTCTATCAAGTTGAACTTTGATGATGGTTTGAATCATTCATTTACAACTCAAACCACAATACACATTATTTATTTATGCCCAACATGCATGTATTGTTTCAGGTTTGTCAGTTTCTTTTATGTTAATTTGTATATGTATATGATGTTAATGTTGCTTCCTTTGTGATGTTGATTACACTCCCCTAACAAGGATTACAGAAAAGTTTAGGGATTCTCAATTGTCATAGCTCTTGTAAAAATCAACATATCTGTTGTTGATCTTCTAGGTGTATTGTGTGTAGTTTAAATTGTTTCAAATTACCAGAGAATATAGAAACAAATTATTATTTACCACTCATAACAAGATTACTGAAAATAATGGTTGGTAAAAACATCTAAATAAGTGGATGGTCCCTCCTTTTTCTGTCTTTGGAATTTTGTGGGAAAAGATTCCAAAAGCATTCTTTAGTGTTGAAACCTGTTAAAGGATTCATTGTTGTTTTTTCTTCTGTGTGTTTTCAGACTCATTATATTGGCTGTATATGTTTCAGATTGCTCTATCAGGTCACAATAAAAAGCTGGTGGATGAAAAGATGATTTTTTTTATCTTAGCTGTGAGTAACATGTTTAACCTTTCAAAAGAAATGGCACATTTCGTGAAGTTATCCAAATAAATTAGTGATATTCTGCTAGTCATGGAGGACAATGGAAGGTAATGTTCATAGAAACTACTACTCTTTCCTATTCATTCTCCTTTGTTTTGTTTTGTTTTGTTTTGACTGTGTATTCTGTTCTGTATGCATGTAGCAATGTATTGTTATTTAACTGTTTCTTGTTAATGTAGGTTTGAAGAGAAGTCCTTTACAAATGGTGATGTCTACATTGGTAAATTCAAGGGTATACTTCCCCACGGCAACGGGAAGTACACATGGTCAGATGGATCGGTATATGAAGGGGATTGGATAGATGGAAAAATGACAGGGAAAGGGATGCTTATATGGCCATCAGGAGCAAAGTACGAGGGCGAATTATCCGGGAATTATCTTCACGGTCACGGCACATTCACAAAATCGAACGGCTGTGGTTACACAGGTGGATGGAGGATGAATGCTCATCACGGAATTGGACGAAAAGTGTATTCCAATTCAGATGTTTACGAAGGTTTATGGAAAGAAGGAATTCGCGAAGGCAGCGGAAAATTTACTTGGAATGATGGAAGTATCTATATTGGAAATTGGAAAAAAGGGAAAATTGATGGAAGGGGGATTATGAAGTGGTTTAACGGTGATGTTTTTGATGGTTGTTGGTTAAATGGACTTAGACAAGGATCTGGAGTTTATAGATTTTCAGATGGAGGACTTTATATTGGAACATGGAGTAAAGGCCTAAAGGACGGAAAAGGAACGTTCTATCCTTCTGGTAGCAAACAACCATCTCTAAAGAAATGGTGTACCAAGCTTCATAGCGATGAGAATTGTAAGGTTCCAAATTCAAGATTTAATCGTAGTCTCTCTGAGAAAGCTCGAGCCAGTGGTAGATCGAAAAGTTCACGTCATTTTTTTCAAAGTACTTCATTGTTGGACGAGAATTGTGTGATTCAAAACCCTGCTGACGATTGCATATGTCGTGATTCCTCATCTGCGTTACCGCAGATCTCTAATGAAGGTCAATCTGAGGTATCTGGTATGAGTAATATGGTTTTCGAAAGGGAATATATGCAAGGAGTTCTAATTGTGGAGAGACTTCGTGAGTATTCAGATATATCGCATAATAAGAACAAAAGGCAAAGTAAATTTAGTATGAAGCAAGTAAAGAAGAGTTCATTTATAGGCACTTTCCAAGACCGCCGAAGCTATTATCTGAAGCTTAATTTGCAGCTTGGCATCAGGTAAATTATTTGATCTCTAATAATATTTTCGAAAAACATATCTAGTATTCATGGTTGCTAGTATTATCAGCATTCTTTCAAATGTTCTACACTTGAATATTTATTTATTTGGTATTATGTTTTATATGAAGCTTTGTTTTGAATTCTTTTTGCTCAATTCTCAGGTACACTGTAGGAAAAATTACACCAGTTCCTGCACGTGAAGTTCGGTCTTCTGATTTTGGAGAAAGAGCTAGGATAAGGATGTACTTTCCTAAGGAGGGTTCACAATTGACTCCTCCACACTGTTCTGTAGACTTCTACTGGAAAGATTACTGCCCTATGGTCTTCAGGTATTCATTATCAGAATAACATGTATATAGGTTCTTGATATAATATGATTTTATGATTATTGTGGCATATTAGAGTTCTTAGTCAGAGTTATGATTATAAGCACATATTCTTAATGTGATTTCATATATTTCCAGGAATTTGAGAGAAATGTTCAAATTGGACGCGGCCGAGTACATGATGTCCATTTGTGGTGACTGTGCTCTAAAAGACATATCTTCACCTGGAAAAAGTGGCAGCATATTCTTTATTTCTCAAGATGATAAATTTGTGATCAAGACACTAAAAAAATATGAGCTAAAGGTTTGTAGTCACCTCTTTTGCTTGATGGACCATATTAACTTTTTAATTAAGTTATTTTGATTTGAATTCATCAAATACATGAATCTTGACTTCCTAAGTACTTAACTACATGCATACATTCCTCTTTATAGGTTCTGCTCAATATGCTTCCTAAATACTACCATCATGTAGGAAGTTATGAAAATACTCTTATTACAAAATTCTTTGGGATCCATCGAATAACACTGAGAGGTGGGAAAAAGGTATTACCTAATATCTGTCTTTACTTCTTTCTCCTTGTTAATTGGTTTAACTATAAATACTTTGATGTTTTCTTCATTAGGTTCGGTTTGTTGTCATGGGAAATATGTTTTGCACAGAACTTCATATCCACCGTCGTTACGATCTGAAGGGATCTTCTCAAGGAAGATATACAAGCCAAGATAAAATTAATAGCAATACAACATTGAAAGATCTTGATCTAAAATATGAATTTCACATGGATAAAAAGTTGCGAGAATCGTTATTCAAGTAAGTTCCTACTTTATAAGAGTATCTTTTATAGTAAGCAGTACTTATTGACAAATTTCTAGAAATGTAGCAATTTTGCTCTTCTAGGTAGACCATATATTTCATGATTATGCTATCTTTTATTTCCCATAGGAGATGCTTGACTACTTTGTTATCAGAAGTACTATGGCTTCTAACAGTAATAAAATTTTACTTTCTTGATGGATTAATAATACTGGCACAATATGGATCTATCAGAATTTTCAGCTTTCTTGCTTTCATAGATAAAATTTCATCCTTAAAAAAACAAAAGATATTTGTGGCACTAATGAAAGAAATATTATTATTTTAATTCTAATTTCTATAATTTATATGTAATAATGGACAGATCTCTGTCCAAAAAAATATACAATAATGGACATATTAGTAAAAGAATCCCAGCAATGAATCGAAATACCTTATTGATATCCCTCGCAAATTGATGTGGCTGGTCAAGAAGCGTCAATTTACTGATGAGAAATTGATAGCGAGGTGAATGAGGAAGAGAGATAACGTGATTGTCCAAAGCTTTACAAATAGAGTGACAATCAACCTCAATATACTTCGTGCACTCATGAAAAAACGGATTATATCAACTTGATTAGGATGTATCTCTTATCAACAGCATCATGGTTGCAATAGGATGCATCTCTATTCACCGAAAATTGAACAGATGATTTTACGAAATATAAGTGTAAAGAAATATTGGATGATATCTACGTTGAATAATGGTCCTTGTAAGATCCTGCTATTGCAAATTTTAGCGAAAGTCATGAAAGTTATGAGTTTCTTCATGTTTCTATATTAAAAAGATTTAATCCAAAGACCAAAATTTCACATTTTGATAGTACTTGACTTATTACGTGCGATGATACTGATTTGTGACTGTTAGCTATATTGTATGTGCACTAAAATCTTTATCATGACAATTCTGTCGAACTTCTCCTTGACTGAAGGGCAAGTAGTTTACCTAGTGGTTATGACATGACCTGAATTTATTTTTCTGGTTCAGGCAAATTTCTCTAGACTGCAAGTTCTTGGAATCTCAGCACATAATTGATTACAGCCTTCTGTTGGGATTGCATTTTAGAGCTCCAGAGAATCTAAAGGCGTTCGTCGAACCTCCTGGATCAATACAACGTCAGTATAGTTTACCTTCCGCAGAGGGTAAGTATCTCTTCTGATGCCAGTTATTTAGAATATGATATGAAAATTTTCTTCCCAAGCCTAGTGATTATATATCAATTTCGTTATTTATTTCTAACGAACATATCGACTTGGTTTGCTTGCACTAGATATACTCAAACAAGGGGAGCAATTGATCATTCCGAAAGGCTTGTTATTAGTTGCACATGAACCGAGCTTCATCAACACGACACCTGGACCCCACATTAGAGGGAATACATTGAGAGCATACTCCATCGGTAACAAGGAAGTTGATCTTTTACTGCCCGGTACTGCAAGGTGAGTATTTTCTATAACATCAGTTTCTTTTGCCACTCGCTATTATATTAGGAGTACTCCATCGGTAACACGAAAGGCTTGTATGATATATATAATAAATAATGAATGTTCCTCAGATTACCGGTGCAATTAGGAGTAAACATGCCGGCTCAAGCTACTAGTTTGCTTCAAGAAGATAAGGTGGAAGAATCAGAAGTAGAGCTTTTTGAGGTTTATGATGTGGTACTCTACATGGGAATAATAGATATACTTCAGGAATACAATGTCAAAAAGAAACTTGAGCATGCCTACAAATCACTGCAGTTTGATCCTATGACTATATCAGTAATAGAACCTAAAATTTATGCTGAACGTTTCATCAATTTCATGGATAAAAAAGTTTTCCCGGAAATACCGTGATGTCTGTATATTTGTTATCTTTTCATTTTGGTTTTAATCTTTCTTTGTAATTAATTGTTCCAAAGGATGAATGATTATGTACTTTATCAGCTCAGTTTTGTTTCATTTCACATGATTCTTTGAGATTTGTTTGTCCTGATCAGCAAATGAGGCTTGCAATTCAAACAGCTCAATAAAAGGATTTATTGCCATTTAGTATATGATTGATTTGTTGAGCTTCTTCACATGACACTTAATTATTTGGGTGATTAATCACTTTTTAATCCTTTTTTCAAGAAATAATTGTTTTCATAATAGTATTGAACTGTGATCTTTGTGTGTGTGTGTTAAGCATTGGACAGTCTCAGCTGTATTCTCCTTCCAATTTAACAATTGATTCATTACTACATTTTAGAAGTCCAATTCAAACCTAATTTTTTGGACAAATTTCAATATTTCGACACAGTTTTAACATCAAAATACATGAAATTATTATTAACACAAACAATTAGCCAAATACATTATAATTGCGCAATTTAACGCAACCTTTACCCTTTTTGCATTTCATGGTCCCTCATGCCAATTTGACCAAAAATCCCCCACCATGACAATTAGTTTAATGACAAAAAATTTAACTTGGAAAGAATAAATAGGTGTAGGTTCAAATATTTGCCTCTATATATACTATACATTGTCCCTTAAGAGTGAGCGAGCTTAACTCACGGGGACGACTTGATATTTATTTAAAAACTACAAAAAAAAAGAAAAGTTTAGGAAGTGAAATTAAATTAGTAATCATGAAATAAAAGGAATTAATATGAGCGAAAGTTTCCTTGTTTTAGGAAAAAAAAACTGAAATTAAATTATAGACAGACAACACCTAGCTACCAATCAACCATACCCAACAGATCCAAATTCTGAATTCAGTGTGTGTTTAGAGAGAGAAAGAGCTATGGAGAAATTAACGTTTTCAATTCTCTTCTTCTGCTTCTTCTTAATCAATCTTCTACCTTCCACATTCGCTATCTGGCTTACGTTACCCACCACCGGTACCAAATGCGTCTCCGAAGAAATCCAGAATAACGTCGTCGTTTTGGCTGATTATGTTGTCGTTCCCGATGATCATACCCGCAGCCCCACTCTCGCTGTCAAGGTAATGTTTTTACGTTTTTTACGATCACCCTTTTCGTTTTTATTTCGTGGGTCGTTCTTCAATTTTGATCACAATTCTTGTTTTTTCTCTTTCCATTGTTTTGATTTGTTTCGTTTCTAGGGTTATTTTTTTGTTGACATTGTTCTTCAGTTTTGATCATTTGATGGGTTGATTTGTTGAATAATGCATTCGTATGATATGATTTACTATTTAATTGACGTTATTAGTAATATGGAGTGTAAAACTAGAATTACTTAATCAGATTTAGCATTGATTTTGCAAGATTTGTTGATGGTAACAAAATGGAAGAGATGATTTGATTTTTTGTTTGCCTAATTGCTTAGTTTGGAAGCTGATATTGTGAGCCATGGTAACAAAAAAGCCTAGCTTTTTGTATGCTTATTTTAGATGATAGAATTGTAATGTGTTTTCCTAATTTCTTTTGTAGATCAATAATTCTTTTGTGATATTTTACACGAATGCATTCTTATATTGTCCGTGGTGTTATAGTAATTTGACCTATTTAGTTTTGTTTTTGCATATATTAATCGATGAGCGAAATTTGCATTTTTATATGTCTATTTCTGGAGCCTGAGCAGCGTAGCTTTGATCAGTTATGTGTATGATATCCATAAATTGATCTTTACTCTGTATTCTTTGCTGTCGAGTCCAGTCTTTTGAGGGGATGAGTAATTTTTTGCTGTAGTTGTTTTGATTGTAGAAAATGGAAATATCACAGAATATATCGTTCACATGCATGTGGATTCGATCTTTTAGGAAAAAACTTGATTCGATTTGGTCAGTGGAAATCAGAAAATGTCTTACAAATTGGTTTTGAGAGCAATATCCTTTGTGTGCTGAGGTGTTACCGATATGAAAATGGAAAATCGTTTATCTTAGTTGCCTAAGTCATGAATCACTTTCATGATAACTTCAAATGAAAATGTCATAGTGGAGCTTTAATTACAATCTTCTGATAACAATTTGTTAAAATGGTCTACTACTTCTAATGTTTTCTTTAGGTAACATCACCATATGGAAACAATCTTCATCACAAAGAGAACACAACACATGGGAGTTTCGCATTTACAACTCAAGAGACTGGGAACTACCTGGCATGCTTTTGGGTAGATGGGGGTAATCAAGGAGGTCACGAGGTTAGTGTGAACCTTGACTGGAAAATTGGAATTGCAGCCAAGGATTGGGATTCGGTTGCTAAGAAGGAGAAGATTGAGGTAAGTAGATATGACTTGTGTGACTTTACCTCTCAATGGCTGACAATTACTTAAGCAATAAATTATATAATATGAAATGAGTTCAGGCACTGTTTTACAATGGTTTTTGAGAACTTCATAAATTTGCAGTTTTCTTAAAGATTTTTTGCATTATAAAATGGAAATCTTTTAGGCATTGCAAGAAAATTGATCCGACTTGGATGCTCTCGTGTTTCTTCTTTAATACTACTTCTCATGTTATTAGAGATGTAAATGCAGCGAGTTTAATGCACCCTACATAAATAATGGTGGATCTTACTAAATGTTAGAAAATATGTCTATTTAGGGATAGTATATTCTATTTCATGCTATACATTTATTTTTTAAAACTGTGATATAATAAAAAAAAAATCGATGTAATATAAGTGATTGTGTATGAATAATTGATTATGCTGTGATGAATTCCTCAAGCAATTTAGTAAACTATTTATCCATCTCAGGACTGTAGCTTACTTTTGTGCTATCCTCTCTTATATATAACATGAAAGTAAGGTAGAGGATCCAAATCTAAATTAAATCTATACCTCTGCTGTTTGATCCAAAATGTTTTTTCCCTTCTGATTCCGTAACTAAATGTGATTGATACGTAGGGAGTTGAGCTTGAATTGAGAAAGCTAGAAGGAGCAGTAGAGGCCATCCATGAGAATTTGCTCTATTTGAAGGGAAGGTAATTATTCCAATCACATCAACACTTTTATCTTGAAATAATATTTTGCACCTTTCTTTTCCTTCCAAACTTTTCTTATGCGTGTACATGTATTTTGTGTTCTTTTTTCAGGGAAGCAGAGATGAGGATTGTGAGTGAAAGAACAAATGGCAGAGTGGCATGGTTTAGTATTATGTCTTTAGGTATCTGCATTGGAGTTTCAGCTTTGCAATTGTGGCATTTGAAGAGATTCTTCCAGAAGAAGAAGCTTATATAGGTTATGCCAGCATTAATTTTATTTTACTAGTGAAACAACGATCATACACAAGTTTTTTTTTTTTCTTTTCGTTTTTTGATGAGTCCTACTTACAAGTAGTAGCCAGAAAATTTTCGTTACCACTTACAAAGTTTCCAACTTTTCTTATCCATGGTGTTTATTATAATGCATTGTCATATGATCATTTTGATGAGGATTTGAAACAAGATCAGAGCCATATTATGACATAGTAACTGCAGTCATGCAATCAGAGCCATTCAATTGCAAATTGGATGATCATGTTCATCATTAGCAACTCAGATTTGACACAAAATATAGATAGTTGTTATCCGTTATAGATTTTCTTTTTTCCAAAATAAAAACAGGTACATCGTAAGTGTTATAGATTTTTTTTTTTACAAAATAAAGACGGCTACAAAGATTGTTGATGTTTAAGGCTGAAATTCTTTATTCAAAATCATCAACTAGAGACAATTTTTGTCTCTTGTATTTCTTAACGCAATAATAGTGCAAACACATAGTTTGGTTACATGGGAGGTTGTTGAGTGTGAAACTTCCTCCGCAATTTATTAAACAACTACAGTGACTTAGATCCTATCATTCATGATGCTTAGAAAACGGAAATAAGCATGTCTTCAAGATGCAATGTGTATTAATGAGCCCCAAAATACCCAAAATCCAGTAGAAAATCCCATAGCAATGCTTATGTAGAATGAAATTGCAATGAATTTTTCTATAAGTTGAAGGAATTTGGTATTCACCATCATTTTGATTCCAAGGGTTCTCAGTTCTATAACTCTTAAATTTCTTGAATGAGCATACCACTACTTATAGTTATAGGAGTTCCTGTGCCGTAACATTAGACTTAGACCTAAAAGCAAAAGGTTAAAAATACAAAAGTGAAAAACTTAAGTTAAAAATTCGTGCTTTTTAACACTTAATCTGTACTTTTTAACTTCAATTAATGTTAACAAATATGTTTATCCATTTAACACTGATTATTATATTCTTTAGAAAAATGATTAAGTGAATCTTTACTGATTACTACGTATTATTTTTTATAAAAGAGGACATACTTCCTTGCAGTTTAACAAAAGTACAAAAACTTGTCTCTATGCATGTTCTGTGTTAAATGTTACAAAAGAAACACACACCCATGACTTATATCCTCTCTATTTTCTTCCTATATTGCTATAGCTTTTAAATGATTTGGGGTGGATAAAAAAGATTTGGATTCATTTAATATCACAATAGTTGTTGTTTATTCTTGTCACTTAATGTAATGGTAACACAAAAATATCCCGTTTCAAAGTCATTGAAGTCAACAACATTGTATTGACTTAATAAGTTTCATCCCACCTTCCTTAGTCCCTTGCATCTCTAGTGACCCTCCATTTAGGGGTCTAACATCATCTTGTCCCGTTTTCTACAAGTTATTCCAAAGTCTCTTGTCCTTTGCAAAAAAATAAAATTGAAAAAACCTCAAGTTTTTTTTTGAAGTCAAGATGGTTTTTTGAGAGAGTTGACTATACTCTTAATATCCTTCTTAGTTTTTGCATTCGTTCTCCACTTGGCTCTTTATTATATATGAGTTGGAATATCTTTTGTACTTTTATTTTTTTGTTTTAACCCTTCATGTATTTAGAAAAAAAAGCATCTCGTAACCTAACTTTTGTTTAAAAAGATAATAGAGTTAGACCATAAATTATTGAATTCTGCTCTTTATTCAAACGGTTTTGCTCACTTCCAAAGTAAAAGTCCAAAATACCCCTACGCATGTTTTATGTAATTTTATTCGATTATGTCGAACTATCCGATAATCTTGTTAAACTGGCATAATTCGGTTAAGTTATGAATGTGGCGTGATTACGGGTCATTCTAGACTTCTTCTAAGTTTGTTCAGTAACTGGTTGCATTTAATGCAGATTTTGTTGTCTGCTATGAACGTGAGTTAACTCACGCTAGTACAAATGACTATGTATGTTAACACACGTTGCATGACTTAACATGCGCTAGTGTAAATTGTAGTGTGATGCACCGTGAGTTAACTCACGTTGTCCTTTGTACTAGCGTGAGTTAACTCACGTTCATAGCAGACAACAAAATCTGCATTAAATGCAATCAGTTACTGAACAAACTTAGAAGAAGTCTAGAATGACCCGTAATCACGCCACATTCATAACTTAACCGAATTATGCCAGTTTAACAAGATTATCGGATAGTTCGACATAATTGAATAAAATTACATAAAACATTGTTTTTCTCACAATCACTTAATCACACATAATGATCCAAACGGTCCAAATTTCACAAATTCTTCGGTAATGACCCGTAATCACTTAAACACACTTAATGATACGTAAATGATCCAAAAACTAATTCATTTCATATATTTATATAATATATAATATTAGTTACATATTGACCATAAATATCCAAATTACACAACCACCAAAAAATATGTCGGGGTGTAATACCACTAAAAAATAGGACGAACACCGACCGACCCAAAAGTGTCATAACCTATCTAACTAGACTAGTGATAGTGCATAATCTTCGTCTTCATCCATGACTTCAAAATCTTGCTTTGGTTTTTCCGGAGTTGGAGTGTCACAAGTAATAGGATTGTGCTCATTTGTTGGTTTCTTTGGCGGCATCAGCTCCTTAGACATGAGCTCATTGAAGGCGGCTTGTCTATCCAAAAACTCAAAAAGCCATTGCTCCGCCTCACCAATCTTGTGAGTCATCCACTCCTTACGAGGAGGTGGTAGCGGACAATTTTCTTTCAAAGTTACTGGTAGGTACCAGTTTTGCTTGGTTGTGAACTATGTGAGCTTGAAAATGAATTTTCACTTTAAACTCCACTTGTTTGGTTGGTTTGACATCGCCGGAACCTACGCCTACACCGGAAGCTTCGCTGGAAGTTTTTCTTTTGGCCGGTTTAGGTTCAACGTTATCCTCCCCCACATTTTCAACCATCTCATTCAATGTCTATTCAATAAAAAAAATAAGAGAGAGAAAATAAATAAATAACTTGTGCGGCAAGCAAAGCAAGTAAAAAAAGTGACGCAAAATTTCAAAATCTGGGCATCACAGTAACGTGAGTTAACACACGCTGGTGTTAACCTTCTGCGTGAGTTAACTCACGCAACCCTTACAACTAGCGTGAGTTAACTCACGCTGAGCCCTACACCCACTGAAATGAAAAATGTAACTACCAGAAAAACCAGCAAAAATGAAAGAGTTTTGACGGTACATTACCTGCTCTTTGATGCTTGATGAGCGTAGAAACTTGTTTCCTGATGATTTGCAATGATTTGGAATGAAGATTTTGACCCAAACATTCGCACTTTTTGGGTTTTTACAGGTGAAGGGAAAGAAAAAATGGAGTTGTGTGGTTGCCTGCTGGGTTTTGAACGAAAATAGTACCCAGCGTGACTTAACTCACGTAAGGGCATTTTAGACTTTTACTTTGGAAATGAGCGAAACGGTTTGGGTAAAGAGCAGAATTCTAAATTATTTCGGCTAAGAATCGAATATGTGGACTCTAAATTGTACTGAAGTCGAACAACTTGATATATCTATATTATTCTCACTTTGCTCTTTCCGAAAAAAATAACAAAGAAAGTGTAATTGATTTCCAATGAAATTGGAGTAAAGAAGAATCTCAGTTCAATGCATGTCTTTTGCTCTTTTTCCTTTCAGAGAAAAAAACAAAAAGTTATTATTTCTCATAATGCTTCTACTGTTATTTCTCTAACATAATTCTCATTCTCATATCCTCCTAATTCTTCAACACTCTTTTCGTGGACTACAATTTAAAACCATGTTTGCCATACTAGTAAGAGCTATTAATGAAGGTGGTAATTGTAGCACAGTTGGTTGTGATGGAGATTTGAGGCAGCATTGTCCATCAGAGTTGGCTTTAAAGGAAAATGATAGAGTTATAGCTTGTAAGAGTGTACATGTGGTGCGTTATCCTGATTTCTTTTGATGATCGACAATTTGTTGTGATATTTTATATGACTGGATTCTTATCTTGTCTGTGGTGTTATATAAGTCGTTTAAAATTTTAAAACAACATGGTTACCACTTCACCTAATTCGTTTCGTTTTGTTATATCATATTCAATGACCCAAAAATAAGAAATTTGAAGTTTAATTCAGAAATTCTTTATTCATAATCATCAGCACTCAGGATACAATTTTTGTCTCTTATATTTCTTAACACAATAATAGAGCAAATACAGAGTTCGGTTACGTGGGAGGTTGTTGAGTATGAAACGTCCTCTGCAGTTTATTAAGTGTGACAACGACAGTGACATAGATCTTATCATTCATGTTGCTTAGGAAACGGAAATAAGCATGTCTCCAAGATGCAATGAGTATTATAGGGCCCCAGAATATCCAAAATCCAGTGGAAAATCCCATTGCCATGCTTATGTATAATGGATTTATTTCCATTCCCAATACTTTGTCTTCATGGTTGTCGTCACTTTCATGTTCTATGTTCCCTTCAATGTCACTGCAATGTGTATCCTTGAACCAACTGTTTCCATCTTCTGGGCATGCTTTTGCGATTGGAAAACCACAGAGGTGTGGATTACCTATGTAGGAATCATTCATAAATGTATTAAACTGAGCGCCGACAGGAATTTCCCCAGACATACTGTTGTATGATAAGTTCAAAATTACGAGGAAATTCATATTAACCATGCTATTGGGAATGGCACATGATAACTGATTCCTCGACAAATCCAACACTTCCAAGTATTCCAATTCACCAATATTGGAAGGAATGGAACCCGCAACTGATTCCTTGACAAATTTAATAATTTCAATTCAACTAGCTTTGCAATTTCAACAGGAATGCCTTTTGTCAAAAAATTTGATGACAAGTCCCAAAACCAATTTGGCACAGTATCAACGACACTTGTATTTGATATATCAATATGGGAGAAATTCTTTTGAGTTTGAATCCATTTTGGAAATTTAGGGCCCAAAGGACAATTCGCCAAACTTATAGTTGCAAGTTGGAAAGGAGGGACCCAATTTTTGCTCATGTTCAAAGTTATATTGTTAAAAGATAGGTCCAACACTTTTAGGTTGCTAAAGTTAGCTAAATGAACATCAATGAGATTACCCTCCAAACGGTTTTGAGCTAAATCCAACAAAACCAAATTTGATAGCTGGCAAATGCTTCTTTCCAATGACCCGTTTAGGTGATTATTAGAAAGACGCAACTCTTTCAAACTATTTAGGCCATGATCTTGTCCTAATGTTGAAGGTATTGAGCCACAGAGCATATTATATGATAGATCAAGTGCTACAAGATTCACTAGCCTGTCAAAGAAATCTGGTATTGGACCAATGAGACTATTTTTTGACAGATCAAGTGTTTCAAGAGTTGACAATCTCTCAATTGAATATGGTATATGGCCTTGGAAATTATTCTTTGAGAGATTAAGGTTTTGTAGGTGATGACAATTTTGAAACAACCAATCAGGGATAGTAGTATTGAAATTATTTCCAGACAGATCAAGAGTTACAAGAGAATCAAAATTCATTTCTGGTGGAGGAGATGTAGGTAGTTTGTGAAGTTGGCAACCCGATAAACACAGTGTTTCAAGGGAAGGAAGTATTATGCTAATGTAATGAAACCAATCATTTTGACATTTGCTAATAACAACACCACTTAAATCTAGAGTTTTCAACGAAGAAAGTCCATGAAGCCAATTTAGATTATTGACATAGAAACTATTGCCACTCAAATCAAGTGATTCAAGTAGAGAAAGGTTTCCAAGATTGTCCAAGAGGTTCCCCTTAAAATTTGCATGAGATAGGTCAAGATGTTTTAAATTTTGCATAGTACCCAGAAAAGGAGGCACTATAGACGGCATGAAATAATTGCCACTTAGGTTCAAATAACTTAAATATGGCAATTGTAGCAAAGATGAACTTAACTCACCCTGAAGTTTATCTAAGGAATTAGAACAATGAAGATTAAGGGAAATAACATGACCTGTAGTTGTGTTACATCCTACTCCTTTCCACTTGCAACAATCATTTCCATGTTTCCACGAAGATAAAAGATTTGAAGGGTCTTTCAAGCCTTTCTTGAACTCAAGAAGAGCCTCTGCTTCACTGGCTATGAACTGAGTGTTGAACCCTCCATCGCACAGAATGTGTCCCTGAATTAGAAGGCACATAATTGTTATAAATTTTGCTATAAGTGCAAGGAATTTGGTATTCACCATCATTTTGATTCACGAGGTTCTCAATTTTGCAACTCTTTCTTTGTTTTCTTGAATGAGCACACTACTACTTATAGGAGTTTCGGTACCATAATAATCATGCTCAAAGTATTTATTTGTCAAAGCAAATAAGAATACAAAAGTGAAAAACTTCACTGAAAATTTGTAATTTCAACCTCATTAATAGTATTAGGGGTTGATGTTAACAATTTTGTTTAGCCATTCATCACTGATTTATTAGATTCTTTGCGGAAATAATTATATGAGTTCTTACTAATTACACCATCCGTCTCAAATTATAAGTGTTTTGATTATTTCACACGGATTAAGAAATGTAATTAATTGTTTTATATATATTGTTTTATTCATTGAGCATCAAATTTTGAATGTTCTATGAAAAGTGTCATCTTGTTATAATTACCAACCACATATTTGAATTACCATAAACACATTTTATGTTAAAATAACCCAACAATATTGCTTAATGTAAAAGTAACACAAAAGTAGATGTAGTATGTTTCATCCCTCCTTCCAAGTTCAATCATCTTTGTGTTCACAAAGATGTGAATTAACATAAAGAAGTTACCTAGTTACTTCTACCCTCCTTCCTGCATCTCTAAGTCTCTCCAGTTGTAGTCCACTATGGCCGGTAAGCGTGTAACATTATCTTGACCTGTTTTACTACAAATTATTTCAAAGTCTCTTATGTTTCGCAAAGAAAGAACATATATTTAGGCACATAAATTTAATACCCAAATTTGATTTTCAAATTAGAAGGATAACGCCGTTTAAATACATGGTTACTTATATTTAATAGATTGATAAATATAATAAGATGTTTCAACTTATTAAACATCAACATAACACAATTAACCATATTTAAAACATCATTAACTATAATTATCGTGTTTATTTTTCTTCGTTAAATTTTTCAAGTTTATATTTAAGCACAAATTATGATTTATAGATATTTCAGACACACACAGATATATAATATATATTACAAAACATGAAAATCAGGTAGAAATGAACACAATTTGAATGGTTATAAAAATCAAAGTCTTTTTTGACTATTAATTTTATTTTTTTTGTGTCTAATTATTATGAGAAGCAAGATTAATTTGTTCTTGATGTTGAATGAGTTGTGCTCTTTTTTTTTTTGTTGGATAAAATGATGGTCTAAGCCCAAGATAAAGCGAGGTGTAGACACTCCCATACAATCAATTAACAACAAATGCTTAAAGTGAGCCGAACAAAGTTCATAAATGATCAAATCTTACATTTGTTAAAACATTCGTACAAGAATTCATTTCACGATAGGAATGACAAATTCTAACCTCTCAATCCATTTCTAAAACTCGAATGATTCACTTTCACTACTCTATAACTTGCCACATTATCGCTATATCAACTATTTAAAAAACTAGCCACCACCTTAGAATCAACATAAAGCTCTATCTTGATAAAAAAAACGTTGAGAATAAGCCAATTAGAAACCTTCAAAAACGCCTTTAAGTTCCAGCACATAAGCACCGGCGTGGGATCAATCACGGGTTGGTTGATCCCTTATTTTCTCTATACTCTTACTACTGGGACGACAATTACAGCCGGCTCGTCACATGGTGCAACATAATGATGAGGCGTTAATCATGTAAAATATATCATTAAATTTTCATTGAATGTTCCAATACGAGTACAAGATCGGGGGAAGGAAGTAGTACATGGTTCATGCATGTTCCAATACGAGTGTTATTCTTATTTGAAACCGCCAAGGCATGGATAAACTGCGTGGGGTTCCAATGGCACTTTATTTTGTTCAAAGTCATTGTTTTACATTTCTTATTGGTCGGACTGATTGTTGGTTTAACCCAAGTACACAAAATTCCAAACCTTATTTTTGTTATTAATAATTGAGTTCAATAATCATTCCCGTTTAGACCAACATGTTTTTTGAAAAAATTGGAGAATTTAATCAAAACTTGTGTAGAAAAACATCTTCCTCTTTTCAACTATACACATGATTTTGAACAAAATAAAGTATCCACGGCTAAAAACATCTTCCTCTTTTCAACCATACACATGTAGCTAACTGCCAGCGACAGTTAACTACCGTGGGTACCGAACAACACAGTTAATTGCAGCTGGGATTAATTGGGGAATTTTAGGGTGGGAATGAACATGAAAGGTAGAAGAACAATTTTCTCAATTCTGTAGTATGAAATTACAAATCAGATGCTACATTTTTCTCTGTTTTTCCTTTTCAACTTTAATTCGTGAAAATAAGGTAGTCAACAACTTTTACCCACATCATTGAGTTTTTTTTTCAATGCACTATGCACAAAACCTCGATGAATAGTCATTTAAATATGGTTTCTTCAAAAAAAAAAGAAAAATCATTTAAACATGGTACTCCCTCCCTTCCACGATAAACATTTTTTAATCATTTAACATAAACAAAAGAAAATTATAAATGAATGAGAGAGGGTTATATTATATTAAATTATTTTTTATCATGTATTGGTGTAATTTCATTACAATAAATGTATTGTGAAATTAATTGACTTGAGAATGATGAAAGTAATATTATTTATAATTAAACGGTATAATTTGAAAATAAGCAATTAATATCCCCCTTGTTATAAAAAAGAAATTAATATTCCCTTAAAAAGTAAAAGAGTCATTCATTCCAAGACAAATTATGTTTGTAAATGAGCTACTTATTGTGGGACGGAGGGAGTAATTGTTTACTTGATAAGCTAAATCTATGAAGGGGAAACATTTTTTCGTCAAGTAACCAAGTGGTTAAAAAATTTCATCTCTTAAGCTGAATAAGAGGAGAATCTCGGGTTAAAACTTTGAACCCTGCATATATAATACAATATACGATATGTATTGCTTGTAATACTTAAATTCTAATTGATCGCAGAAATAAAATAGAACTATAGTTGCTCTATAGTCGGAGAGGTAGATATCATTGGCCGAATTGCATAAACAATGATCAATAGTATCTATTGTCTTTTACTCGATTAATCTGCTATTACTGGTTGTTGTTATAACAGTTTGAAAACAAAGCTTTATCTTTACAGACTTCTTTATCTTATATTTATTCTCAGGTTCATCTTAGTGTCTCATTTAGTATAGGTCAATCTTCTTCTATGCAAAAGTTTCATATTACTAAGGCATTCAATGTTGACCATCACCCACGGTGCCCACGGTGGCCGGGTCTGTTATTGAGGTTTGTTAGCATGCTCTTAAAAGTAGCTGGATCAAATGTAACTTTGATTTTGCAAGTAAAGGTAGTTCTGGTATTGCTTCTTGTTGTGGTATCTTTTTAGAGATTAAAGTGGTGCAATCTTGGGTTGTTTTGCTCTTCCTATTTGTTCGTCTTTTGTTTTCAATGTTGAGCTTATTAGTGTAACGACGACTATTGAAATTTTATATTTGAGAGATTGGCATAGACTTTGGAAGGAACGTGGTTCTCAATTGGTTGTTTTAGTGTTCAATTTTCCTACATTGTTCCATAATCTATTGGGAAGGTAATCATTTATATTTCGAATGAGTGATTGATACTTTGACACCATAAATAATCATACAAAATCTTAAAGCATTAAATTTATGGACCACCTCTCCGGTATATCAATCATTTTTGTCATTCCTAGTTGATAAACGGCCGACTAATCACACTATCTCTGCTTAATTGACCAAACAACTTAGTTAATCTCTTATTATACAAACATTAATGTATAATAAGGTGTTCTGTCCTAGAACACGATAGATGTTGCTCACAGTAGAGAGAGCTCCTCCAAGCCAATGGAGGTTGAACCTATAAAAACACTTCTATAACTATAAGTTTATAACTCAACAAGATGGACTAACATGGGTTTTCTTAACTAGTAGTGAGATTATGATAAGGTAAATTAACTTTTGAAAATGCCTTAACTATTTACACAAGCTTAACAACAAAAAATCTAGAAAAGTACATATGTCATAAGATAAGTTTGGATAAACTCTTATTATAATTTTGGTTTCTCAAGTTATTTTTGAGTCAATCAAATCTATCAACTTTATAAAGACATGAACCAATGAAATCTAGTGTCAAATTCATGATGTATATTAAGCACTTTTGATTACTTGTTTCACAAGTTATTCGAGGAAAAAATATGAAAAAGTAAGAAAATGCCTTATTATGCTTTTTATATCTTACTTAACTCAATTATGCAGAAAAAGAGTGATCAAGACATGAACCAATGAAAGAAACATAAAAAGGAGAAAAAAAGGAGATGTCGCCCGAGCAACAAATGTCGCCCTGGCGGGAATGGAGAAACATAGAGCATGTTTTTGGGAAAGAAAGTTCGCTAGAGCGACACATGTCGACATGGCGGGAAGAGGAGTTCCATAACCCATGTTTTTGAAGACCAGTGCTCGCCATGGCGAGAACTGTCCTTCCTGGCGAGATATGGCGGTTTGGAGCAAGTGAATGATGACGTGGCAGAAACCCACTGACAAAGAAAGGTCTTGTTGCCATAGCGACAATTTCCTGCATGGCGAGAAAACAGAATATGCAGAAGTATAAAAGCCTCTTCTTCTCATTTCAAAAACATTATGATCAGGTAGTATGGCATTTTAGGGAGAGAGAAATAGGGGAAAACACAGAGAGACCCTTAAGGAGCAAGGAGCACAAGAATTGAAGGGATTCACAAGATCATTGAGTCATCATGGCTTGATACCATTCAATCTCTTCTTTTCTCCTTGTAAGGTTACCATGACAATGAGTAGCTAGACTCTTTTTGTTGGGATTAAATGTATTCAACTCTACTAGTATGTATTCCCTTTGATTATGATGTTGTTTGATTTTAATTATCTCATGATGTTGAGGTTATTCTTGTTTTTCATTACAATCTTATGGATTTGATTTGTATTGAAAAATACCTTTTGAATCTAGGTTAGAAGAATCTTCTATCAAAGCTTTTGTTCAAGACATGGAATTTAGGTTTTGATAATCACTTTGAATATTGGAACTCAAAGCTTTTGTATCGTTTAATAGTTCTCCGCAATAACATATTTGTTTGTGAACCACTTAGAACTAGCCTAAAGTGAGGAAACCTCAAGTTGTTTGTACTATATGCAGGATACTGACATTCATTGTTTAACTCGGTCGTTTTATGTTAAATTCGATAATTGTTTTAAATTATATGAAAGCATGGAAAGGATCAAGACACATTTTTGATTTGAGTGAAATACTTGACCATATGTAACCTACCTTGTGAGAAGAGCGAGTATTTGTTAATCCATCTGAGCTAAATGGATCAGAGTCCTCAATTATGAACTGTCAATATTCATAAGCACAACGCTTAATGAATTTGCCCAAATTTTTTTCAAATTTAGTTCATTTTTGACGCACTATGGACTCTGATATTGTTTTAATTGTTGAACCCTAAACCTTCATGTTATTGTCCCTTGCCATAGAATAGGGGAACATTCAAAATATGGTTATGTTTTGTTTAAGTTGAGGAGAAAAGGAAGGTGTAACTTAATTGTCAAGAAATGGTGAAATTGAATTTTTGATCAAGACAACAATGTTGTGTAAATACAAAAAGAAAAACAAAAACAAAATGTGTACATGAAAAAGATAAAGAGAAAAAGAAGAACAGAAAGAAAAATAAAAAATAGAATAAGTTATCGGGATCAAGGTGTATATTGTTCACCACCAAGGGTTTGTTTAGAATTAAAAGGGGATCCTTGTAAATTTATCTTTGGAATGTAGATATAAGGAATGTTCTCTTATGCTTGACCATTTGAATTCAATTATCCCACAAATGTCCTTTCTTTTGTAGCCGAGCCAAGTTACAACCCTAAAAGACCTTTTGATCCATGCTTTTGTGCTTTTTGAAATGATATTTGGATGGACACATAACTTGATCTGGATGTTAACTTGATTGCCGGATGTGTGTTCATAACCCTCACTCAATGATTTCATTTTGTTACATTTACTAACAAAGAAGTGTGTTAGGTGTGGTTCGTGAATAAGTGTGTTATTGACTTGAACTGTGTGACATGAACTTTGTGCATAGAACTCATTTCATATTTGCAATAGATTAAACTTCATACTTGCCCGTGCATTCACTTTGAATCATGCATCAGAACAAATTGTGTTTTTCAAAACCTTTGCTCCTTATGTCTTGTGATTAACTTTGTTCTCTTTTGAGTATTTTGTTTGAGGACAAACAAAGAGTTAAGTTGGGGAGAGTTTGATAAGTGCTAGAAAAGTGTTAAATTCATGATGTACATTAAGCACTTTTGATTACTTGTTTCACAAGTTATTCGAGGAAAAACTATGAAAAAGTAAGAAAATGCCTTATTATGCTTTTTACATCTTACTTAACTCAATTATGCAGGAAAAGAGCGATCAAGACATGAACCAATGAAAGAAACATAATAAAGGAGAAAAAAACGAGATGTCGCCCGAGCAACAAATGTCGCCCTGGCGGGAACGGAGAAACAGAGAGCATGTTTTTGGGAAAGAAAGTTCGCCAGAGCGACACATGTCGCCATGGCGGGAAGAGGAGTTCCAGAACCCATGTTTTTTAAGACCAGAGTTCGCCATGGCGAGAATTGTCTTACCTGGCAAGATATGGCGGTATGGAGCAAATGGATGATGACGTGGCAGAAACCCACTGGCAAAGAAAGGTCCAGTCGCCATAGCGATAATTTTCTACCTGGCGAGAAAATAGAATCTGTAGAAGTATAAAAACCTCTTCTTCTCATTTCAGAAACATTATGATCATGTAGTATGACATTTTAGGGAGAGAAAAACAGGGGAAAACACAGAGAGACCCTTAAGGATCAAGGAGCACAAGGATTGAAGGGATTCACAAGATCATTGAGACATCGCTTGATACCATTCCATCTCTTCTTTTCTCCTTGTAAATGAGTAGGTAGACTCTTTTTGTTGAGATTAAATGTAATCAACTCTACTAGTATGTATTTGCTTTGATTATGATGTTGTTTGATTTTAATTATGTCATGATATTGAAGTTATTCTTGTTTTTCCATTACAATCTTATGGATTTGATTTGTATTGAAAAATACATTTTGAATCTAAGTTAGAATAATCTTCTATCAAAGCTTTTGTTCTAGACATGGAATTTAGGTTTTGATAATCACTTTAAATATTAGAATCCAAAGCTTTTGTATCGTTTAATAGTTTGGGAAATCAGCTATACAACGATACAATCGACTATTAGATTGTTTAATAGTTTGGAAAATCGATGATTAAACGATTCAATAGAAATTACGACATCATTTGGACACGAATGATGCTGCTGAGCAATATGTGATAATATCGATTGATAATTAGAATAAGCAACACTAATCCGGAAATACGCATAAGTAGGTTGATGAAGTTTAATCCCAGCATAATCATTTCCCTACTAACTCATATTGTTTACAATTTCATAGTTTTTTAGTTTATGAATTTAAATGTCACATAATTTAAGTGAAATTGTGAGATCATCATGAATGGCTAATCCTGACTCTGCATTATTGAAGCTTATTACCACTATATTCATTATCATTGTCTCAAGTATATTTCTTACTTTATTAACAGTATTCCTTGATTGATCACAATTTGGTTAGTAAAATAGGAATATTTTTCCGTTGCCGTCAAAATTTTAAGTCACGCTTGTGGTTATACACATTGTGATTCCTGGTATTGTGAACAAATGCGGCTGCAACTACGAATGCACCAAATGTTGGATATATAAGAGATGCAACCAGTTTATCCGGTGCCTTCAGATTTTGGGTGGAGATGAGGTGTAAATGACTCTTAGAGGTCATAAACATTAGTTTATTGTTGCTCCTAACACCCCCTCCGACTCCCCAATAGGATTTGAATCAAATTCTACTATTTTTTTGTCATCAAGCATTACAATATATTTGTGAAAAATATATAATATTGTTACTTCTGCGCCTAGTATATAATTTGATGTATTGATTGGCAGCACCGGAACTATGTGGAAGCGTCAAGACTTTCACGGTAGTAAATTTTTGCAACGAGACAATATGGCCAGGAATAACGCGCAATTGCACAGATAACCTCAGTAGTGATGGCTTCACATTGAAACCGGGACAATCAACGATATATACTGCTCCCGTAGGATGGAGCGGCAAAATATGGGCTAGAACAGGTTGCAACTTTGACACAAATGGCAATGGAACATGCCTAACAGGTGGTTGTGGAACAAACATAAACTGTACAGGACCTGGAAATCCACCTGCAACAATTGCCGATTTTACCCTTGGTGAACCTGATTTTTATGATGTTAGTCTTGTAGATGGTTTCAACTTGCCTATAGCAATAAAAGCTATTAATGGAAGTGGCAATTGAAGCACAGTTGGTTGTGATGGAGATTTGAGGCAGAATTGTCCATCAGAGTTGGCTTTAAAGGAAAATGATAGAGTTATTGCTTGTAAGAGTGCATGTGGTGTGTACAATACTGAAGAGTATTGTTGTAGAGGGAGTTATGAAAACCCCCTCTCCTGCAACATGTTTGCCTTCAAACCACTCCAAGATATTTAAACAAGTGTGTCCTGCATGCAACATATAGTTTTGCAAATGATGACACATCAGGTTTAGAAACATGATTAGGTGCAAACTTTATTGTCATGTTTTATGGATCAAAGTATGTTTTTTCTTCACAAACAATTTCTTTCAAAAACTTGAAACACGTACATAATGGAATTAATAAACACAAATACCAGACACGACACCTATGACACAGTAACTGATTTTTTTCGTTGAGAAAATAGAAGTGATTAGATGTAATCACATGTGTCAGTTTCTTCTCGATGCCATCCACTGGACACACCATGAATTTTGAAGTGTCCATGCTGCATAACTCACTACTATTTCAATCATATTTTTTTCTTAATATTCTGGTTGAATGCAGGAATATAACAATTTTCTGCTTTCATGACAAGAACGAGGTATGTAATATTCGTAGTAATACATCATAAGCTTATAAGTACTATCTCAGAAGTTGTGGGTACTGATGCTCTGATGATATACAAGTTCAATTTAATGATCTAGGTCTTGAGCAAATTAAACTTCATGAAGAGATTCTTCGAGAAGAAGACGCTTATATTGATTATGCTAGTCTTAATTTTATTTCACTAGTGAAACAAGGATCATAAACTTGAGCTTTTTTTTAGTCCTAATTGAAAAATTGGAAACTCTAATTCTGGCTACTACTCTCAAGTAGGACTAAAAAAAAGCTCAAGTTTATGATCCTTGTTTCATTAGAAAAATTGATTATGCTAGTCTTAATATTCCTTGGATCATTAACTAGAAAAATTGAAAAATTAAGAAACAATAGATGAATTCCAATTTTCGTACTTATTAAGGAGCCCCAAAATACCCAAAATCCAGTTGAAAATCCTGCAGCCATGCTTATGTAGAATGGATTTATTTCCCTGTCCATTCCTTTGTCTTCATGGTTGCTGTCATTTTCATGTTCCTTACTGTGATTGAAATGTGCGTCTTCAATCGATTTGTTTCTGGGGCATGCTTTTCTGAGTGGAGGACCACAAAGGTGTCGATTACCCTCGTAGGAATCTTTGGTGAATGTACTAAATTGTGCACCCTGTGGAATATCCCTAGACAAAGTGTTGTATGATAAGTTCAAAATTCCTAATAAATGCAAATTAAGGATGCTAGTGGGAATGGCACATGATAACTGATTCCTTGACAAATCCAGTAATTCCAAGTTTACCAATTCACCAATTTTGGAAGGAATAGAACCCACCAACTGATTCCTCGATAAATCCAATGCTTCCAAGTATTTCAGTTCACTAATATTGGAAGGAATGGAACCCACCAATTGATTCCTCGACAAATTTAATGAAATCAATTCAACTAGCTTTGCAATTTCAACAGGAATGCCTTGTGTCAAAAAATTTGATGACAAGTCAATCATTTTTAGAAATCGAACTCCACCTTTAGAAATCCACGTATCAAACGCTTTAAACCCTTTAAGTCGACCTATTTCAGATTGATAAATCAAATAACTCTCCTTAATTGTAAGAAGCTCCATATAAGATTTTTCATTTACACCTTCTTCAGTAGCCATTGCAAGGAAGACACATTTTGGAATCTCTCCCCTCAATTGATTCTCAGCAAGGTCTAATATCTTTAAAGACTTGAGCTGGCATAACGTTGTTGGGATATTTCCATCAAAGGAATTCCTACCCAACATGAGTGCCTCAAGGATTGGCATGTCTGTACCAATCCACGATGGAATGCGCCCCCTTAATTGATTCGACCCTAAATCCAAAATGGTCAAAAATTGACAATTTATTAAAGAGTCAGGAATTTTTTCTGAAAGATTGTTGTTGGATATTAACAACATGTGGAGATATATGAAGCTACCAAAGGAATTTGGAATTGATCCATAGAAATTGTTATTCGCCAGGTTGAAAATAATCATTTTTGACCCATGTGTCCAACAATTTGGGATGATATACCTGATAAATTATTTGAAGATATGTCAAGTGTTTCCAATGAGTTATTGACACTCAACATCTTACACACGTGTGAAATTGTTCCATAGAATGAGTTGTTGGACAAATCCAAAGTCATCGAGTTAGGAGGCAAATGAGCCAAGGGACATGAGAAATTATTGTTGCTCAAATCAAGGGTTTTAAGTTTGAATTTTTTAGAAAAATCTTGTCCACATCTATGCAGTCCATTGTAGGAGAGGTTCATATACTCAACATTAGGAGACAAATCCCAAAACCAATTTGGCACAGTATCAAAGACACTTGTATTTGATATGTCAATATGGGAGAAATTCTTTTGAGTTTGAATCCATTTTGGAAATTTAGGTCCCAAATGACAATTCGCCAAATCTATAGTTTCAAGTTGGAAAGGAGGGATCCAATTTTCGCTTATGTTCAAAGTTACATGGTTAAAAGATAGGTCCAACACTTTGAGGTTGCTAAACTTATCTAGATGAACATCATTGATATTAGCCTCCAAGTTGTTTTGAGCTAAATCCAACACAACCAAATTTGATAGCTGGTGAATGCTTCTTTCCAATGACCCGTTTAGTTGATTATTAGAAAGACGCAATTCTTTCAAACTACTTTGGACATGAGCTTGGCCCAATGTAGATGGTATTGAACCGATGAGCTTATTGTATGATAGATCAAGTGTTGCAAGACTCACTAGTCTGTCAATGAAATCTGGTATTGAACCCATGAGTCTATTATGTGACAGATCAAGTGTTTCAAGAGTTGTCAGCCTCTGAATTGAATATGGTATAGAACTTTTTAAATTATTCTTTGAGACATTAAGGTTTTGGAGATGATGACAATTTTCGAAAAACCAAACAGGAATATTCTTGAAATAATTGATAGACAGATCAAGAGTTACAAGAGAATTGAAATTCACTTTAGATGGAGGAGATGTAGGTAGCTTGTAAAGTCGGCAACCCGATAAACACAATGTTTCAAGAGATGGAAATATTATGCTAACGTCATGAAACCAATCATTTTCGCAACTACTAAGATCAACACCACTTAAATCGAGATTTTTCAAGGAAGAAAGTCCATGAAGCCATTTTAGGTTATTGACATAGAAACTATTGCCACTAAAATCAAGTGATTCAAGTAGAGAAAGGTTTCCAAGATTATCAAAGAGCTTTCCCTTAAAATTTGCGCGAGATAGGTCAATATGTTTTAAATTTTTCATAGTACCTAGAAAAGAAGGCAGTCTAGATTGCATGAAATCATTGCCACTAAGGTTCAAATAACTTAAATATGGCAATTGTAGCAAAGATGAATTTAAATGACCTTGAAGGTTATATAAGGAATTAGAACAGTGAAGATTCAAAGAAATAACATGACCTGTGGTTTTGTTACATCCTACTCCTTTCCACTGGCAACAATCATTTCCATGTGTCCATGAAGATAAAAGATTTGAAGGATCTTTTAAGCCTTCCTTGAACTCAAGAAGAGCCTCTACTTCACTGGCTATGAATTGAGAGTTTAATCCTCCATCGCATAGATTTTGTCCCTGAAATAGAAGAGACAGAATTGCAATAAATTTGGCTATAAGTTTAAGGAAAGCGGTATTCACCATCATTTTAATTCTTAAGGTTCTCAATTCTAACTCTTTCTTTATTTTCTTGAATAGGCACACCACTATCTATATTCACCATCACTTATTATTTTTATTTTTTTGAAGGAACCATCACTTATTATATTCTTATACTTCTTCTAATTGAACATTTGGTCTTCAACTTATTCGTTGTTTTCAATTGGTCTCATAACTCTAATTTTTTTTTGTTTGGTCCCTTAAGTACACCTCCGTCAGTAATAGTAGTCCCCACCGTTAGCCTTTTAATACATAATATTCATGATGTGATTTTAACCATCTGATTGCATGTCTATTGTTTTTAATGGTGGACCACCTCAACACCTCATTTTTTTTACTTTCATTCATCTCTTTCAATCTTCTTCTTGATCTTCATCATCTTCAACATTATGCTCATATAAACCTAGAATTTTTTTAACAAACAAACCCAAAAAAAATACTAGAATTGATTGAATCATTCACTTAAATATCAAATTTTCATCCGTACATCCATACACATCAATCATGTTTCATCTTCTCATCATTCATTATGCCCATCCTTTTGATTTATTATTGGAGGCTCGATGATGTTTCATCATGTTTGTTAATACATTTGTTCCATGGATTCAATGGTTGTTGTGATGAGATGATGGTGATGGTTATAACGTTGAAGATATGTTGTTAATAGTTGTTCTTGTTTTTGGATTTTTCTGGGTAGATGATGGTGTTGATGAATGCTGTATTGAAGATGATGAATAAAAAGAAAACAAATTAGATGTGCTTGACTCACCGTAAGGTAAAATAGATCTGCGTAATCTAATGGTTGCCATTTTTTAGAAAAAGATCAAACGGTTTAAATTAAAAAATTAAGAAAGTCTATGATGGACCTCTTTCAAAGTTGATCTATCTTAGACATTTAACGTTAAGATTAACATAACATGACTAACTTGACTGACGGAGGTGTACTTGAGGGACCGAACGAGAAAAATTTAAAGTTATAGGACCAAATTGAAAACAACAAATAAGTTAAGGGACCAAAGGTTCAATTAAGCCTTATTATTATTATTATTTTGAAGGAATTTGTAAGAGTTATTCTTGTGTACTGCTCTCTCGGAAACCGTCACCAAAATTCTAGTTTCTTCTCCTTCATTCACCAAAGATGGGTGATTTATTGTCAATTTTTGACCCAAAATCACCTCTCTAACTCGTGTTTTTTTTTTCTTTTTCTATTTCCCTTCTATTGAAATAAGTGATTTTCACATCTATTTCGTTTTTTCTTTTGTGATTTCGTCGTCTTAGTGCGACGTTATTTTGTTCGTCATCTTTGTGCGACGTTGTTTGTCTTTCTTGTTTCGTTCAGGTATTTGTTCGGTTCAGATTGTCAGATCAGCTTCGATCCAGTGCAGATCAAATCAATGACTTTGGAGTCGTCAAGGTTGCAGATCCGGAGACATGAGTATTCCGGAGACTTAAATACAGTCATATGTGTAGGCTTTAGCACATTGTCGTTTTATACTATTAACATGGATGCTGTGAATTTGTTCACAGATTCATCATTTTTATTGTTAGCAAATTTTCATTGTATCAATGTACTCTATTAATTTAAATGATTGAATATCGTTTATTTTTTGTAACCAAGATAACTAATATAAAATAAAATCCTCGCACCAAAACACACTTTCGTAGGTTTCTCTTCTTAGAACCGATTGATGTACATTCAGTCTCAGTTGCACCGTTGCACACGCTTAATATTTTGCCTGATTCATAATTCTAGAAGCATAATCCGAATCTACTTGATCCTAACCGATTAACATCACTTAACTAAAAAATTGGGATTTTTCATGTTTTTTTTTTGAGAAATCAAAATGGATTATATATAAGTAAATAGCAATGAAGTTCCATGCACAAGGAGTGCATAGAATACCACTGAACCAAGTGATATAAACAATAGTGATATAAACAATCCCTTAAAAAAATAGGATTTTTTTTTTACAAAATTAGTTTTTTTTTGGTAATAAAGAGAAACCATATTTGAATGATGAGATTGGGTGTAACCTAACAAAGTGGATGTAAATAATTTGATAAAACTTACAAAAGTTGAAGTAAATAATTAAGAGTGTAGATTGCTAACTTACTTTTTAATATGCGATATCTCTACTAACTGAGCTAAGCTTAGAGATATTGTAAGTTGTTAATTTACTCCTTAGTATTTTTAGGTTGATTTAAATTAACAACCTATATATATATATATATATATAT